>Ga0118677_10000014_pt1 | contig 272268 bp, 294 predicted proteins | sample AliMusrvi5mmetaG_FD_86154 | JGI IMG/M metagenome (GOLD analysis project Ga0118677, IMG submission 86154) | reverse complement strand
GGTGCAAATCGCTGGCGTGGTATTCGCCCAACCGTTCGCGGTGTGGCAATGAACCCAGTAGATCACCCACATGGTGGTGGTGAAGGTAAAACTGGCGAAGGCCGAGTACCTGTTTCTCCATGGGGCACACCAACCAAAGGTTATCGCACACGTCGCAATAAGCGTACAACTTCGATGATCGTTCAACGTCGTCAAAAACGTTAAGCGATAAGGATAAATAGATATGACACGTTCAGCTAAAAAGGGCCCATTCTGCGACGCCAGCTTAGTTAAAAAAGTTGAAGTTGCACAGGCTAACAAAGACAAGAAGCCGATCAAGACTTGGTCGCGCCGTTCAACAATTCTGCCAGACTTTATTGGTCTGACAATTGCTGTTCATAACGGTCGCCAACACGTTCCGGTTTATGTATCAGAAAACATGGTGGGTCATAAGTTAGGCGAATTTGCCTTGACCCGTACTTTCAAAGGTCACGCTGCTGACAAGAAAGTTGTGAAGAAGTAAGGGGATGATGATGGAAGTTAAAGCAATTCACCGCGGCGCCCGCATTTCTGCGCAAAAGACACGATTGGTCGCAGACCAGATTCGTGGTTTGCCAATTGCGCGCGCTATGAACATTTTGAATTTCAGCCCCAAAAAAGCTGCTTTCATTGTGAAAAAAGTTGTTGAGTCTGCACTCGCTAACGCTGAGCACAACAAAGGCGCCGATATTGATGAACTCAAAGTATCAGCAGTCATTGTTGACAAGGGAACATCCTTGAAGCGCTTTACTGCTCGTGCTAAGGGTCGTGGCAATCAAATCGAAAAACAAACATGTCACATTAGCGTGACCCTGAGTAAGTAAGGAAAGATATGGGCCAAAAGATAAACCCCACCGGATTCCGCCTCTCGGTAACGAAGAATTGGACATCACGTTGGTACGCAAACAATACTGATTTTGCGAAGATGCTGAAAGAGGACGTAGATGTCCGCAGCTATTTGAAAAAGAAGTTAAAGAATGCATCAGTCAGTAAGGTAGTGATTGAGCGTCCTGCAAAGAATGCACGCATCACAATTTATAGCTCACGTCCAGGCGTGGTCATTGGTAAGAAGGGCGAAGATATTGAAGTCCTCCGCCGTGAATTGCAAAAACGTATGGGCGTTCCAGTCCATGTGAATATCGAAGAGATTCGTAAGCCAGAAGTGGACGCTCAGTTAATCGCTGACTCCATTACTCAACAGCTCGAGAAGCGCATTATGTTCCGTCGCGCTATGAAGCGTGCCATGCAAAGCGCAATGCGTTTAGGCGCTCAAGGTATCAAGATTATGTCCTCTGGACGTTTGAATGGTGCTGAGATTGCTCGTCGCGAATGGTATCGTGAGGGTCGCGTTCCACTTCATACATTGAAGGCAGACATTGACTACGCTACATCAGAAGCTGAAACTACATACGGCATCATCGGTGTCAAAGTATGGGTTTACAAAGGCGACACATTAGGTCGTGGCGCTGATGTCCAAGTAGCTGCACCTGTAGCTGAGCCAGCAGTTGAAGAAAAGAAAACCCGTCGTGCACCAAGCAAAACAGCTGCTCGTAAGCCTGCTGGTGAAGACAAGCCATTAGTTGCTGCTAAGCCAGCAATCAAGCGCGTGCGCAAAGCAGTTGAACCTGCTGCTGCCGATACGCAGAAGTCAGGAGAGTAAGCATGCTGCAACCAAAGCGTCGCAAGTATCGTAAAGAACAAAAAGGCCGCAACACTGGCGTGGCAACACGTGGTAGCTCTGTAGCATTCGGTGACTTCGGCTTAAAGGCTGTTGGTCGTGGTCGTTTGACTGCTCGTCAAATCGAGTCAGCACGTCGTGCAATGACCCGTCACATTAAACGTGGCGGTCGTATCTGGATTCGTATTTTCCCAGATAAGCCAATTTCACAAAAACCTGCCGAAGTTCGTATGGGTAACGGTAAAGGGAATCCAGAGTATTACGTTGCAGAAATTCAACCAGGCAAGATTCTCTATGAGATGGATGGTGTAGATGAAACTTTGGCGCGCGAAGCATTCAAGCTTGCTGCAGCTAAATTACCTTTGCAAACCACATTCGTGATTCGTCACCTCGGTTGATCGGGATAGATATTATGAAAAATAAAGAATTAGCTACTAAAGATCTGACTGCCTTGAATGCAGAGTTAACAGAGCTTTTGAAGACCAACTTCAAGCTCCGTATGCAAAAAGGCACTCAGCAACTCACCAATACCAGTCAATTGGGTAAGACTAAGCGCGACATCGCTCGTGTAAAGACTTTTATCACCCAAAAAACTGTTCAGAAATAAGGAAAAAGGGATATGACAGAATTATCTAAACCCTTGCGCCGTACCCTTGTGGGCCGTGTCGTTAGCGACAAAATGCAGAAAACTGTGACCGTTCTTGTTGAGCGCCAGGTAAAGCATCCCATTATTGGTAAATATGTTGGTCAGTCCAAGAAATACCATGCGCACGACGAGGCTGGCACCTACAAAATGGGCGATACCGTTGAAATTAGCGAATCTAAGCCAATTTCACGCACCAAATCCTGGGTTGTGACCCGTTTGGTAGAGGCTTCAAAGGGTATTTAAAGAATTATTAGGGATTTTGGCCCAAATTCGTAGCCAGATCCCTAATTTACGTAGTAGAATAGAAGGCTTTTCGCGGTATAGCGGTAAGAAAAGCAGTGTTTTTCATTAATTCCGGGCCTTAGCTTTCGCTCAGACCCATAACGGAACCAAGACTGTTTGCCTTTGGCTAATAAGTTGGGGATTAGAAATGATACAAACTGAAAGTAGATTGCAGGTCGCCGATAACACAGGCGCCAGTGAAGTTTTGTGCATCAAGGTATTGGGCGGCTCTAAGCGTCGTTATGCCAGTATTGGTGATGTCATCAAAGTCAGCGTGAAATCCGCTGCTCCACGTGGCCGTGTAAAAAAAGGTGACATTTATAACGCCGTAGTGGTGAGAACCGCTAAGGGTGTTCGTCGTCCAGATGGTTCATTGATTAAGTTCGATGAAAATGCTGCGGTTTTGCTCAACGCTAAGTTAGAGCCGATTGGTACACGTATCTTTGGACCTGTTACACGCGAATTGCGTACAGAAAAGTTCATGAAGATCGTTTCACTCGCGCCCGAAGTTATTTAAGAGGCTGATATGAAAAAGATTCGTAAAGGTGATTCCGTAGTTGTTTTGACTGGCCGCGATAAGGGCAAGCAAGGAACAGTTACCGATGTGCTCGAGAACAAGTTAGTTGTTGAGGGCGTCAATATTTACAAAAAAGCTGTTAAGCCTAATCCAGCTGCTGGTGTAACCGGTGGAATGATTGATAAGACTATGCCTATTCATATTTCGAATGTGGCTTTAGTTGACGGCAATGGCAAAGCATCACGCGTTGGTATCAAGTTAGTTGATGGCAAAAAACAGCGTTTCCTGAAAACTACTGGCGCAAGCTTGAGCGCATAAGGGATACGGAGAAATTATGAGCACACGTTTTCAAGAACATTATCAAAAGCAAGTTGTTGCTGATTTGATGACTAAGTTTGGCTACAAATCCATTATGGAAGTTCCACGCATCACCAAGGTTACCCTCAATATGGGCTTGGGCGAAGCTGTGAACGATAAGAAGGTTATCGAGAATGCCGTTGGCGATTTAACTAAAGTAGCCGGCCAAAAGCCAGTAGTTACTAAAGCTAAAAAAGCGATTGCTGGTTTCAAAATTCGTCAAGGCTACCCAATTGGTGCGATGGTGACATTGCGCGGTCAGCGTATGTATGAGTTTTTAGATCGTTTCGTTACCGTTGCATTGCCACGCGTACGTGACTTCCGCGGAATCTCAGGTAAAGCGTTTGATGGTCGTGGTAACTACAACATCGGCGTTAAAGAGCAAATTATTTTTCCTGAAATTGAGTACGACAAAATTGATGCACTTCGTGGTCTCAATATCAGCATTACGACAACCGCTAAATCAGACGAAGAAGCAAAAGCTTTGTTAGCGGCGTTCAAATTCCCTTTCCGCAATTAAGAGGCTAACGTGGCAAAACTATCCCTAATTGAGCGCGAAAATAAGCGCGCAAAAACTGTAGAGAAGTACGCTGCCAAGCGTGCTGAACTCAAAGCAATCATTGCTGATCAATCACGCAGTGACGAAGAGCGTTACGAAGCTCGCTTGAAGCTACAGGCACTTCCACGTAACGCAAGCCCGATTCGTCAAAGAAATCGTTGTTCATTAACCGGTCGTCCACGTGGCACATTCCGTAAGTTTGGTTTGGCCCGTAGCAAGATTCGTGAAATCGCCTTCCGTGGCGAGATCCCTGGTTTAACCAAGGCCAGCTGGTAAGCGGCGAAAGAATTTAGGAGAACTCATGAGTATTAGCGATCCAATCGCCGACATGTTGACCCGGATCCGCAATGCGCAAGCAGTGCAGAAGCCCGTTGTCATGATGCCGTCGTCAAAAGTTAAAGTAGCCATTGCAAAGGTTTTGCAGGATGAAGGCTATATCGATAGTTTTGAAGTCAAAGGTGAGGCAGCTAAGCCAGTACTTCACATTGAACTCAAATATTATGCAGGCCGTCCTGTTATTGAGCGTATTGACCGTGTTTCAACACCAAGTCTACGTATCTACAAAGGTCGCCATGACATTCCAGAAGTAATGAATGGCTTGGGCATTGCAATTATTTCAACCCCTCAAGGCGTAATGACTGACCGCAAAGCACGTGCAACTGGCGTGGGCGGCGAAGTTATTTGCTACGTAGCTTAAGGAGAGAAATATGTCCCGCGTCGGCAAATCACCTATTACTGTTCCTAAGGGCGCTGAAATTAATATCAGCGGCGCTAATGTGACTGTCAAAGGACCATTAGGTACCTTGACTCATAACTTGCACCCAGCTGTTGGTCTTCAACAGGCTGATGGTGTATTGACAGTGACTTTAAATAACAATTCACCAGAAGCTGGTGCATTGTCAGGAACCACTCGCGCTTTAGTGAACAACATGGTTATTGGCGTTACCGCCGGCTTTGAGCGCAAGCTCAGCTTGGTAGGCGTTGGTTACCGTGCTCAAGCTCAAGGCGATACATTGAAATTGCAATTGGGTTTCTCACACGACATTATTTACAACCTGCCAAAGGGTGTAAAAGCGGAGACCCCATCGCAAACTGAAATCATTATTAAAGGCGCCAGCAAGCAGCAAGTTGGCCAGGTCGCAGCTGAAGTTCGTGCGTATCGTTCCCCAGAGCCATACAAAGGTAAGGGTGTTCGTTATGTTGACGAGGTTGTGCATCTCAAAGAAACCAAGAAGAAGTAAGCGAGATTAGAAAATGAATAAAGACGAATCCAGACAAAGACGTGCTCGGCAGACTCGTATTCGCATTGCTGAAGCATTGGCCAATCGCTTAACAGTTATCCGTAGCAATACGCATATCTCCGCGCAGGTTTACAGCCCATGTGGAACTAAAGTACTTGCTGCTGCTTCAACGATGGAAAAAGAGTTGCGCCAGGCAATTAAGAATGGTGGCAATGCTGCTGCTGCTCAGCAAATCGGTAAATTGATTGCTGAACGTGCTGTTAAAGCAGGTGTTGTCGACGTTGCATTTGATCGTTCTGGGCACCGTTATCACGGCCGTATTAAGGCCTTAGCTGAAGCTGCGCGTGAAGCCGGCCTGAAGTTCTAATAGATTGGTTTAGGAAAAAATATGGCAAAAATGCAAACCAAAATGCAAAACGAAGAGCGTGATGATGGTCTTCGCGAGAAGATGATCGCTGTTAATCGTGTAACTAAAGTGGTTAAGGGTGGCCGTATTCTCGGCTTCGCTGCACTCACTGTAGTTGGCGATGGCGACGGCCGCATCGGCATGGGTAAAGGCAAATCAAAAGAAGTTCCAGTGGCAGTTCAAAAAGCCATGGACGAAGCACGCCGCAAAATGATCAAAGTACCATTGCGTAAGGGCACCTTGCAGCACTCAGTAATTGGTCAGCATGGTGCTTCACGTGTTTTGATTTCTCCCGCCAAAGATGGAACTGGCGTTATTGCTGGTGGTCCAATGCGCGCGATTTTTGATGTAATGGGCGTAACCAATGTGGTTGCTAAGTCACTTGGCTCAACCAACCCTTACAACATGGTTCGTGCAACGATTGATGGCTTAAGCAAGATGAGCACTCCTGCTGAAATCGCTGCTAAGCGTGGCAAATCAGTAGAAGACATTCTGAGCTAAGACTCAAAGATTAGGAACTCCAAATGACAACATCAAACTCTAAAGTCAAATTGCAATTAGTTCGCAGTTTGATCGGTACACGCGAAAGCCATCGTGCAACCGTTCGTGGTTTAGGCCTCGGACGTATCAATTCAGTTTCTGAATTAGAAGACACGCCTGCCATTCGCGGAATGATTAATAAAGTTTCTTATCTGGTCAAAGTTCTCGGTAACTGATCAGCAAGTTAATAGGCAAAGAATATGGAACTCAATACACTCAAACCCGCTGCTGGCTCCAAGAAAAATCGTCGTCGCGTAGGTCGCGGCATCGGTTCTGGTCTTGGTAAGACTGCTGGTCGTGGTCATAAAGGTCAAAAATCGCGTTCAGGCGGTTTCCACAAGGTCGGCTTCGAAGGCGGTCAAATGCCAATGTATCGTCGTTTGCCAAAGCGTGGATTCGTATCCTTGACACGTCGTCACGTTGGTCAAATCACTTTGAATGACCTGGCAAGCATCAACCTCCCTGAAGTTGACCTCTTGGTCCTCAAGCAACATGGTTTTGCTGGTGAGCAGATTAATGCAGTCAAGGTTGTTAAGACTGGTGAATTGAAGATTGCTGTGACCCTCAAGGGCATTACAGCAACCGCTGGCGCTAAAGCAGCTATAGAAGCAGCTGGTGGCAAGTTGGTAGAACAGGCTTAATCGGTATCTAGTTCAATATGGCGATCACATCTAACAATAGCACTGACACTGCACAATCCGGAGGCAAGTTTGGCGATTTACGTCGTCGCTTGGTATTCCTGATTTTGGCTTTGGTCGTCTATCGTTTGGGAGCGCATATTCCTGTACCAGGTATTGATCCTGATCAGCTAGGTCAATTGTTTGCTGGCCAAAAAGACGGCATCTTGGGAATGTTTAACTTATTCTCAGGTGGTGCTTTATCCCGCTTTACCGTTTTTGCTTTGGGAATCATGCCTTACATTTCTGCATCGATCATCATGCAGTTAATGACCATCGTTGTTCCATCTTTAGAGTCCTTGAAAAAAGAAGGCCAAGCTGGGCAAAGGAAGATTACCCAGTACACCCGCTATGGCACTGTATTTTTAGCAGTATTTCAAGCAATGGGAATTTCGGTTGCACTTCAGGCTCAGCCAGGGTTAGTAATTAATCCCGGCATGATGTTTGAATTTAATACAGTGGTGACTTTAACTACCGGAACTATTTTCTTGATGTGGTTAGGTGAGCAGATTACAGAGCGTGGTTTAGGCAATGGTATTTCTATCATTATCTTTGGCGGTATTGTTTCTGGTCTACCAAATGCATTGGCTAGCTTGCTCGAATTAGTTCGCACTGGATCAATGAATATTCTTTCTGCATTGATGATCGTTGTGATCGTCGCTGCTGTTACCTATTTTGTAGTATTTGTAGAGCGTGGTCAGCGTCGTATTTTGGTGAACTATGCCAAGCGCCAAGTTGGTAATAAGGTCTACGGCGGTCAATCTTCTTACTTCCCATTAAAGTTAAATATGGCGGGCGTAATTCCTCCTATTTTTGCTTCATCGATTATTTTGTTCCCAGCAACTATTGCTGGTTGGTTTACTTCAGGCGAGCCAAAGAATGTCTTCAGTCGAATCATTAAAGACTTAGCGGCAACGCTTGCACCAGGACAACCTGTTTATACAATTTTGTATGCTGCTGCGATCATTTTCTTCTGCTTCTTCTATACAGCATTGGTGTTTAACAGCCGTGAGACTGCAGACAATTTGAAGAAGAGTGGCGCGTTTGTTCCTGGCATCCGCCCTGGCGATCAGACTGGTCGTTACATCGATAAGATCCTGGTGCGTTTGACCTTGGGCGGTGCAATTTATATGGTTCTGGTGTGCTTGTTGCCAGAGTTCTTGGTGTTGAAGTACAACGTGCCATTCTATTTTGGCGGTACTTCTTTGTTGATTATTGTGGTTGTTGCAATGGATTTTATGGCTCAAGTTCAGTCATTCATCATGCAGCAACAGTATGGTTCTTTGATGAAAAAAGCTAACTTTAAGATGGGCGCCTAACTGAATGTCTAAAGACGATGTAATTCAGATGGCGGGTGAGATTGTAGAGAATTTGCCGAACGCGATGTTTCGCGTGAAGCTAGAAAACGGACATGTAGTTCTAGGCCACATTTCCGGAAAGATGCGGATGCACTATATCCGAATTTTGCCGGGAGATAAGGTAACGGTGGAGATGACCCCATACGACCTGACCAGAGCCAGAATTATTTTCCGAGCGAAGTAAAGATTAAGTAGTACCTATTTTTAAGAGGTGAGTTATGAAAGTTTTAGCATCCGTTAAGTGTATTTGCAGAAATTGCAAGATCATTAAGCGCAAGCGTGTTGTGCGTGTGATCTGCTCTTCTGATGCACGTCATAAGCAGCGTCAAGGCTGATCTGGTTAATTAAGAGGAAATCTCATGGCACGTATCGCTGGGGTAAACATCCCAAATCATCAACACACTGTCATCGGTTTGACGGCAATTTTTGGCATCGGCACGACCCGTGCCCACAAAATTTGCCAAACCACTGGTGTTGCTATCGATAAAAAAATTAAGGATCTCACCGACAGTGACTTAGAAAAGTTACGCGATGAGGTAGGTAAGTTCATTACTGAAGGTGACCTACGTCGTGAAGTAACGATGAACATCAAACGTTTGATGGACTTGGGTTGCTACCGTGGCGTTCGCCATCGTAAAGGCTTACCTGTTCGTGGACAACGTACCAAGACGAATGCGCGTACCCGCAAGGGCCCACGTAAGTCTGGTATCGCACTGAAGAAATAATCAAGAAAGTTTATCGACATGGCTAAACAACAAACCGCATCTGCTGCTTCGCAGCGTGTACGCAAGAAGGTTAAAAAGAATGTTGCGGATGGTATCGCACACGTTCACGCTTCTTTTAATAACACCATTATTACGATCACTGATCGTCAGGGTAATGCGCTTTCATGGGCAACCTCAGGCGGTCAGGGTTTTAAAGGTTCCCGTAAATCCACTCCATTTGCTGCTCAGGTTGCTGCTGAAGTAGCTGGTAAAGCTGCAGTTGAGTGTGGCATCAAGAATCTTGAAGTACAGATCAAGGGTCCAGGCCCAGGTCGCGAATCTGCTGTTCGTGCATTGAATTCTTTGGGTATCAAGATTACTGAGATTCAGGACGTTACTCCAGTTCCACACAATGGTTGCCGCCCTCCAAAGCGTCGCCGTATTTAATTTGTTTTAGGTAGTTCAGTTTTACTTATTTTTTAATCAAGCCCACCGTTCATCTGAATTAAAGGGTGAACTCACCGCCGGTCGTAAGACTGCGGCAAAGAAAGGAAAGCATCGTGGCACGTTATTTAGGGCCTAAGGCCAAATTAGCACGTCGGGAAGGTACCGACTTATTTTTAAAGAGCGCACGTCGCGCTTTGTCAGACAAGTGCAAGCTAGACAGCAAGCCTGGTCAACATGGTCGCACCTCTGGTTCCAGAACATCAGACTACGGCAATCAATTGCGTGAAAAGCAAAAGGTTAAGCGTATTTACGGAGTTTTAGAGCGTCAGTTCCGTCGTTACTTCGCTGAAGCTGAGCGTCGTAAGGGTAATACTGGTGCAACATTGCTTCAGTTATTAGAGTCTCGTCTTGATAACGTTGTTTATCGCATGGGCTTTGGCTCAACACGTGCGGAAGCGCGTCAATTGGTTTCTCATTGCGCAGTATTGCTCAATGGCAGCCCAGTAAATATCCCATCTATTCAGGTTAAACCTGGTGATGTGGTCGCGATTCGTGAAAAAGCAAAAAAACAAGCTCGTATTAGCGAGTCATTAAATTTGGTTCAGCAAACCACTGCAATCGGCTGGGTATCAGTTGATGCGGCAAAGCTGGAAGGGACGTTTAAGCAAGTGCCAGACCGCGAAGAAATTAGCGGTGATATTAATGAAAGTTTGATCGTCGAATTGTATTCACGTTAATTAGGCACTCTCAAGGAAAAAATATGCAAACAAATTTGCTCAAACCAAAAATTATTTCTGTTGAAGCGCTTTCTGCCAACCAGGCAAAAGTTGTTATGGAGCCGTTCGAGCGTGGTTATGGCCATACTCTAGGTAATGCATTACGTCGTGTGTTGTTATCTTCTATGGTTGGTTATGCGCCAACTGAAGTTGCTATTGCTGGTGTAGTTCATGAGTACTCCACTTTAGATGGCGTACAGGAAGATGTAGTTAATCTCTTGTTGAATCTCAAGGGCATCGTATTCAAATTACAGTCCCGTGATGAAGTTACTATTAACTTGCGTAAAGAAGGCCCAGGCGTTGTTACTGCAAAAGATATTGATTTGCCACACGATGTTGAAATCATTAATCCTGATCACGTGATTGCTCACTTATCCGCTGGTGGTAAGTTAGATATGCAGATCAAGGTTGAAAAAGGCCGTGGTTATGTTCCTGGCAATATGCGTCAATACCATGACGAAGCTACCAAGATCATTGGTCGTATCGTTTTAGATGCTTCTTTCAGCCCAGTAAGCCGTGTGAGCTATGCAGTTGAGTCTGCTCGTGTTGAGCAACGTACTGACTTAGACCGCTTGGTAATGACTATCGAAACTAATGGTGTTTTGTCTCCTGAAGAAGCAATTCGTCAAGCTGCAAGCATCTTGGTTGATCAGTTAGTTGTATTCGCTGCCCTCGAAAGCAGTGAAGTTTCTGGCGATCTCGCACCAAGCCGCTCATCTATGGTTGATCCAATGTTGATGCGTCCAGTAGATGATCTCGAACTCACGGTTCGCTCTGCAAACTGCTTGAAGGCCGAAAATATTTACTATATTGGCGACTTGATTCAGCGTACCGAAAATGAATTGTTGAAGACTCCAAACTTAGGCCGTAAATCTTTGAATGAAATCAAGGATGTTTTAGCGGCTCGTGGTTTAAGTCTGGGCATGAAGATCGAAACCTGGCCACCAGCCAGTCTCGAGAAATAATTAGAAAGGAAGTATCATGCGTCACGGAAACGGCTTACGCAAACTCAATAGAACATCGTCGCACCGCTTAGCGATGCTTCGTAATATGTCCAATTCACTTTTGGAGCATGAAGTCATTAAAACGACTTTGCCAAAAGCAAAGGAATTGCGCATGGTTGTTGAGCCTTTAATTACGTTGGGTAAAAAAGATAACTTGGCAAACCGTCGTTTGGCATTTAATCGTACCCGCGATCGCGATATCGTTGCTAAGCTCTTTACTGAACTTGGCCCGCGTTATGCAACTCGTCCAGGCGGCTACCTCCGTATTCTGAAGTTTGGCTTCCGCGTTGGCGATAATGCGCCAATGGCTCTGGTTGAGTTGGTTGATCGTCCAGTAGTTGAAGAAACTGTTGTAGCCCAAGAGGCATAAGTCCATAAGGTATAGTGAAAAGCCAGGCTTCGGTCTGGCTTTTTTCATTTTGTTATCAGCACCAAGGCTATGACTCCAAATATTTCCCTGCTCGTCGTGACAACAAGCTTACCAACACTTGAGCAAGCGCAAATCATCGCTCGTAAGTTAGTCGAGAATCGCCTAGCTGCCTGTGTTCAGATCCAGCAGGGGGTTCATTCAATCTATCGCTGGGATGGCAAAATTTGCGAAGAGAGTGAAGTATTGTTATCGGCCAAAACGACCGCAGCGCATTGGGAAGAAATTCGGGCCTTTATCCAAAATAACCATCCCTATGACTTACCTGAAATAATGGCATTTACTCCAGTAGAGTATGAGCGGCAATATGGACAATGGGTTGAGGCCGAACTGAATAGAAAATGAGTAAATATTTGAAATCCTTGCTGTGTAGTATTTTTGTCTTTAGCTTGTTTTTTAACCAAGCTAAAGCAGCCCCTGATTTTTTGCCTCCTGAAAAAGCTTTTTTAGCCGAGACTTTATGGTCAGTCGATGGCAGTCAAATTGTGATTCAGTTTGCTCCCGTCAAAGGGTATTACATTTACAAAGAGGCCTTACATTTTCAGCTGGGTAGAGAGCAGAAAAAACTTTCTGCATTCAAACCCAATCTACCAGTCGGTATTGAAAAGTTTGATCCTACTTTTCAGAAAAATTTACAGATTTATAAGCAGCCCTTTGAGGTCTTTATTCCTCTGGCTAGCGCTGCAAACCAGCCCATCTATCTTGAGATTGAGCTACAGGGTTGTGCGGAGGCGGGTATTTGTTATCCGCCGATGACGATGCATTTCTTGTTGACCGCTCCTGGCGTCAAAGTAGGGCCTCTTTTAGAGGACGGCGTACGTTCGGTAGAGGCAAAAAAAGCCACCAGCTTGATTGATCTATGGAATGACAGAGAAGATGTTCATGCTATTAGTGACTTTTTAGAGCAGACTTCAGTTGGCTATCTCTTCTTGGCTTTCTTTCTACTGGGCTTAACTTTGGCATTTACTCCCTGTGTATTGCCCATGTTACCTATTATGTCGAGTGTCATTTTTGGGCGACAAGAAGGAAAAGTAGTTTCTAAATCACGCGCGAGTGTCCTGGCGTTTGCTTATATATTGGGTATGGCTTTGCTTTACTCGCTAGCAGGCGTTGCCATGGCGGCCCTGGGTGGTAGCGCCCAAAGAGCGCTACAGAGCCCTTTAGCGCTGATTATGTTTGCACTCCTGTTGTTGGGTTTATCAGGAAGCCTGTTTGGTTTTTACGAACTGCGACTACCGCATTCTTGGCATCAGCTAATCGATCGAATTGCTGGTAAACAGAAGGGCGGTAGTATTGTTGGTTCATTTGCCTTGGGCGGAATTTCTACTTTGGTCGCAAGCCCCTGTATTACTGCGCCTTTAGCTGGAGTACTTGGTTTTATTGCACAAACAGGATCGATGACTCTAGGGGCTGGGCTTTTATTTGTGATGGCGCTTGGTATGGGCTTGCCCTTATTTTTCATTGCCATAGAAGCGCGTATCTTGATTCCATCTACTGGAGCATGGATGGTGTGGCTACAACGTGCTTTAGGTGTGTTGTTAGTATTTACCGCAATTTGGGTTGCAAGCCCTTTATTTCAGGGAGCCAGCTCAAAGCAAGATGGACAAGTGACTCGCCAACTCGGAGAGCTTCATTTCAGATTGGTAAGTTCGATCTCTGAGCTGGATCAACAGTTGGCTTTAGCAAAAGAGGCTAAGCGACCCGTACTTTTAGACTTTTATGCAGATTGGTGTATCAGCTGTAAAGAGATGGAGCTTAATACTTTTAGCAATTCTGAAGTCAGCAAAGAAATGCAGAATTTTGTTTTGCTACAAGCAGATGTGACCAGCAATACTCCTGCAAATAAAGAGCTACTCAAACGTTTTGGTCTCTTTGGGCCGCCTGCCATCTTGTTTTTTAATTCAGATACGAGTGAACTCAAGCAAAAAAGAATTGTTGGCTATATGTCCCCAGAGCCCTTTACCAAGGCGCTTGCAGAGATTACAGAGAAAAACTAATTAAGCCTTGGCTTTTAGATATCGCGCAGCCTCTAGAGCAAAGTAGGTCAGAACACCATCTGCACCAGCACGTCTAAATGCCAAGAGCGACTCAATCATGACGGCATCATGATCAAGCCAACCATTTTGGGCGGCTGCTTTGAGCATGGCGTATTCACCACTGACTTGATATGCGTAAGTAGGGTATTCAAAAACATCTTTCACTCGACGCACAATGTCTAAGTAGGGCATGCCGGGTTTGACCATCACCATGTCGGCACCTTCACTGATATCGAGAGCAATTTCTCTCAAAGCCTCATCGCTATTGCTTGCATCCATCTGGTAGGTTTTTTTATCAGCCTTGCCTAAATTTTTTGCTGAGCCAACCGCATCACGAAATGGACCATAAAAAGCAGATGCATATTTTGCTGAGTAGGCCATGATCATGGTGTGAATTAAATCTTTTTGTTCAAGTGCCTCACGAATTTTGCCGATGCGTCCATCCATCATGTCAGATGGCGCAACAATATCGACCCCAGCCTCTGCTTGAGTTAGTGCTTGCTGAACTAAAATTGCAGTAGTCTCATCATTGAGAATATAACCAGCAGAATCTAGCACACCATCTTGACCATGGCTGGTATAGGGATCGAGGGCGACATCAGTCATGATGCCCAGATTAGGAAACTGTTTTTTGAGTTCTCTTACTGCTTTGGGAACTAAGCCGTTAGGATTTGTTGACTCTTTGCCATCAGGCGTTTTAAGGGCCGGATCAATTACCGGAAAGAGCGCCAATACTGGAATACCGAGATCAACACACTCTTGCGCAACTGGCAATAACAAATCGAGCGAAAGACGATTTACACCTGGCATGGATACAACTGCTTCAGACTGATTTTTCCCATCAAGTAAAAAGACTGGATAGATCAAATTATTCGCACTGAGACTATTTTCTTGCATCATGCGACGAGACCAATCATTGCGTCGCATGCGGCGTGGACGATGCGCTGGAAACTGTAATAAGGGATTAGCTGATTGTTTCATTTTCATGAGTGTTTGCTTCAAATAACCATTTAATAATCAGATTATCGGCTTCTTCAAGCCCAATGCGTTTAGTGCTAGAGAATAATTGTGCCGTAAGTTGTTTGGATTCACCAGTGCCATCTGGAAGATTTGGATCATACTGTTGCAACTGTTTTTTGACAGCCTCTAATGCATGTTTACATTCGCTGTTGTTGAGCTTATCGCACTTGCTGAGCAAAATATGAATGGGCTTTCCAGTGGGCACGAACCATCGAATCATTTGCTCGTCGAGGTCAGTAATTCCCCGGCGGGCATCCACAATCAAAACCATGCCTACTAATTGCTCCCGTTCCTGAAGATAGTCGCTCAGAAGCGCATTCCAGTGGTATTTGGTCTCATGGTTTACTGCGGCAAAGCCATACCCTGGTAAGTCCACTAAATAGGCTAAAAGGTCATCTTTTGCAAAAAGACCGAAATAATTGATGTGCTGGGTTCGCCCGGGGGTTTTACTCGCAAAAGCGAGCCTTTTTTGGTTACAAAGGACATTAATTGCGCTCGATTTACCCGCATTGGAGCGACCAGCAAAGGCCACCTCACGAAGGGGGGCGGCAGGCAGGCAATGGGTGTCATTGACCGTGGTCGAAAATCGGGCTTGAAAGAGTTTAGACATGTCTAGAAGCTATTGTAAAATCACGCAAAATCATGAAATATCTCATGGTGTCGGGTAAAAAGTTATAAATGTAGGGCCCAAACACTTTTAGGAATTTTTGCCAAGGTAAACATAATGCGTCAAAGCTCTCAAATCTCCAAATTAACTGGGTTTTTAGCTATTTCCCTCATTCTAGGCTTCGGCCTTTCGATTGGTGCTAAAGCTGAAGAACCTGCGCCGGCTGTCCAAGCTGCGCCCAGCAAGCCAGCAATCGATCCCGCCGCTGGTGAGGCCCTCTATAACGGCGGCGATGCCACGCGCGGGGTTGTAGCCTGCATTACTTGCCATGGCCCTAAAGGTCAAAGTGCTGTTGGGACATGGCCTAAATTAGCCGGGCAACATGCAGCTTATATCGCTAAGCAGCTCCATAATTTTAAAGAGGGTACTCGTGCTAACGCGATCATGATGGGTATGGCAATGCCTTTAACTGATCAGGATATGGCCAATATTGGCGCTTACCTCGCTAAGCAGACACCTTCTCAAGGCGTTGCTCAAAATAAAGACACGATTGAGTTGGGTCAGAGTATTTATCGTGGTGGTATTGCATCTAAAGGTGTGCCAGCTTGTGCGGCTTGCCATAGTCCAAATGGTGCAGGAATTCCAGCTCAGTATCCACTGCTATCGGGTCAGTGGGCCGACTATACTAGCACTCAGTTAGCCGCCTTCCATGACGGAGTTCGTTTAAATGGTCCGATGATGAACACGATTGCTGGCAAGCTCTCTGAAAAAGAAATGAAAGCAGTTGCTGATTACATGGCTGGCTTGCATTAATTGCAGCAACCAAAAAAATAAAACCCCGCAGATGTAGCGGGGTTTTTTATTGACTAGATCGGTCTAGACTATTTAGTGGGTACTTTCTCATGCGCAAAAAGATCTACCAGCTTTTGACGTTCTCGCACAACGTGAGCATTTTTTCCATCCACTAAGATTTCGGCTGGCATTGGACGTGTGTTGTAGTTTGAGGCCATGACAAAACCATATGCGCCCGCAGAAAGAATGGCTAATACATCGCCTTCCTCAACAGCAAGCGCACGATCTCTTCCAAGCCAGTCGCCAGATTCACAAACGGGCCCAACGACATCGTAGATAACACTCTTAGCGGACTTTTTCTCAATTGGCACAATGCCATGATGCGCTTCATATAAAGCGGGGCGCAATAACTCGGTCATTGCTGCATCCACAATGCAGAAGTTTTTTTCTGTCCCAGGCTTGAGGTATTCCACTTGAGTTAATAGAACTCCAGCGTTACCAACTAGGGATCGGCCTGGCTCCAGAATCACATCTAAGTGAGCAAAACCTCGCTCGGCAATGCGATCGAGAAGGGCATTCGTGAACTCCGTAATATCTGGTGGAGTTTCGGCTCCATAAGCAATTCCGAGGCCACCACCCAAATCTAAATGATGAATGATGATGCCTTCTTTTTTGAGTTGCTCGACTAGATCTAATACTTTATCGAGCGCATCAAGATATGGCTCAGTTGTTGTAATTTGAGATCCAATATGACAATCAATGCCGACTATATCAATTTGAGAAAGTTGAGCTGCCTCACGATAGGTCTTTAAAACTTCGTAATAAGCAATTCCAAACTTATTCCCTTTTAATCCAGTAGAGATATAAGGATGGGTTTGTGCATCGACATCTGGATTGACGCGTAAAGAAATCGGCGCGCGGCAGTTCAGCCCTTTTGCAACACGATTAATTTTATGGAGCTCTGCAATTGATTCCACATTAATGCACTTCACTCCCGCTTTCAGGGCTTGAGTAATTTCTGCTGCAGACTTACCAACGCCAGCAAATACTGAGCTTGAAGGTTCTGCACCAATGGCTAGGGCACGAGCTAATTCACCGCCACTTACTAGATCAAAACCAGCCCCAAGATTTTTAAAGCAATCAATCACCGCTAAATTACTATTAGCTTTCATGGCGTAATGAACCCGTGCACGTCGTTTGCCTTTGGCATCAATGCAGGCGCGATCATACGCCTCATACGCCTCTGTCAGCGCTTTCTTGCTGTATACGTAAAGCGGAGTGCCAAACTCTTTTGCGAGATTGGTTAATGGAATTTCTTCGGCATACCAAACGCCATTACGCTCTATAAATCCGCTGAGGTGGGGTAGAGGGATGACTTTAGTCATTGAGGCGCGGGAGGTGGAATGGGATTGCTAGGCGCTGGGGGAGGGTAAAGCACTCCTTGAGGCTCAGGTTCACTTGGAGGTATTGGAGCAGGCGGCACATTTGGCAAATAAAGTGGTCCCCTAACCCCGCATCCCACTAGGGACATTAGGAGGGTAATCAGCAAGGTTCTGATAAGAATCGCTATCATGAATATCTCTAAAACGAATGATTGAATATAGCATGCAGGACTCCGCGATGACGCCAAATCAGGCTAATGTAGAAAAGATTGATGACAAACAGTTCCATCAGCTGGGAGGGCAAGTTTTGCAATCGATTGAACTTGCTTTGGAAGCTGCTGATGAGGCGTTAGATCTGGATTTAGATATTGAGCGTCAAGGGGGTAATGTCATCAATATCCGCTTTCGAGATCGCAGCGTCATTGTGGTGAATACTCAACCCCCATTACATGAGATCTGGGTTGCAGCAAAGTCAGGTGGTTATCACTACCGGTGGTCAGGAACTCAAACCCAGCCATTGTGGCTTGATACCAAAACGGGTCGAGAGCTCATGAGTGATCTATCCGAGTTTGCTAGTGCTCAGGCAGGCAAGCCCGTCAAAATTAAGCTGCACCTGTAGCTAGTAAAGTTTCGACAACTGCCTCATGGGGCGCGGTGGCAATGTACGCTTTACCAATTTGCTCTAAAAGCACATAACGAATTTGTCCGCCCTCGGCTTTTTTATCCACCTGCATTAACTCGATATAACGCTCAGCACCAAACTTTGGGGCTGTAGTTGGAAGATGCATTGAGTGAATGATGCGGGTTAAGCGATCCGCATCGGCTTGGGTAATTTTTTTCAAAAGGCAGGATAGCTTAGCGCCCATCACCATACCGCAGCCAACGGCTTCACCATGCAGCCATTCTCCATAGCCCATACCAGCTTCAATCGCATGACCAAAGGTATGACCAAAATTGAGCGTCGCCCGAACCCCGCCTTCCCTTTCATCTGCAGAAACTACGGCTGACTTAATTTCACAGGATCGCAAGACTGCGTGTGACATTGCTTCAATATCACAGGCTAGTAGAGCGCTTGTATTTGCTTCAATCCAATTTAAGAAAGTAGCATCGGCAATGGCACCATGTTTGATCACTTCAGCAAGACCGGCTGAAAGTTCTCGAGGCGGTAACGTTTTTAGGGTGCTCAAGTCTGCAATCACTGCAATCGGCTGATGAAATGCCCCAATCATATTTTTGCCCAGTGGATGATTGATACCAGTCTTACCGCCAACCGAAGAATCTACTTGAGAAAGCAGTGTGGTCGGTACTTGAATAAAGCGGATGCCACGCATAAAACTCGCTGCTGCAAAACCAGTCATGTCACCGATGACACCACCACCGAGTGCGATGAGTACAGTCTGTCGATCAGCACCATGCTTGAGCAGTTCATCAAAGATGGTTTGTAGATTTTTCCAATCTTTAAATGATTCACCATCTGGAAGCGCAATTGTTCTGACGGACTTTCCAAAACTCGCGAGCGTTTTACTCAGGCGCTCTGCATAGAGTGGTGCCACAGTGGTATTGGTGACAATATAAATAGAGCTAGCTTTAGAGCAAGCCTCAAATAGTTCTGGCCGATCCATTAAATCGGAGCCAATAAAGATTGGATAGCTTCTTTGACCGAGATCAACTTTCAGTGTTTTCATTGGGAGAGTTCAAGTTGCATCATTAAAGTATGAACCAATTGATTCACACTGGGTTTACCAGTTTCAATAATATGATTGGCGATTTCACGATAGAGCGGATCCCGCAGGGCATAGAGCTCTTCAAGAATCTGTCGAGCATCCCCGTTTTTTAGCAGGGGGCGGTTATCACTCCCTTTGGTGCGATGCCAGAGCTCAACAGGATTGGCATGTAAGTAGACAACCGTGCCCCGTTCACTTAATAGTTGGCGATTATCAGGTAACAGAACTGCACCACCACCGGTAGCTAAAACAATATCGTTGCCTGAGCTTGCATGATCTAGGGCTTGTGCTTCACGTTTACGAAAACCAGCTTCACCCTCCATTTCAAAAATGAGGGGTATCTTGACGCCACAACGCTCTTCAATAACATGATCAACATCGATAAATTGGCGTCCCAATTTTTTAGCCAGCAGTTTGCCAACGGTTGACTTGCCAGCACCCATAAGACCAATTAGAAAGATGTTGTTACTTGAGGAGTTCACCCTCCGATTTTATTAGGGTTTATCTAAGACGGTAGGAGTTAAAAAGACTAGGAGCTCAGTTTTATCCTGAAGCTTTGACTTATGACGAAATAAATGGCCAAGCAAGGGGATGTCACCCAATAAAGGAATCTTGACCTCATCCTCGCGCTCGGTGGTTTGAAAGATCCCGCCAATAATGGCTGTACCGCCATTTTCAACAGTAACCTCAGAACTGAGGTTTTTGGTGTCAATCGCGTAACCTTGTTCTGTTTTCATACCCACAGTGTCTTTATTGATTCCTACCAGCATGGAAATCTTTCCATCTGGGTGAATCTTGGGCATGACCTCTAGGCGTAGGTTCGCCTTCCGAAATTGCAGTTTGCTCCCACTTTGACTACTCACTTGATAGGGCAATTCAGTACCTTGCTCAATCGTTGCTTTTACTTGATCGCCAGTCATGATGCGAGGATTGGAGAGAATTTTCCCCTGTCCGTCTGATTCCAATGCCGATAGTTCAAGTTGCAGTAAGCGGCTAGCATCCCGAGAAATCAGGGTTGCAGCCAGCGAGGCAGGATTAAAGCCATTTAAACCTGCACCTGATAAATCGCTATTTCCGGAAAAGTCTTTTGTGACTTGCGAAGCGGTATTTTTTGCTTGATAAGCCAATTTCATGCCGAGCTCTCGCGCAAACCGCTGGTCCGCCTCGACGATGCGGGCCTCGATCAATATCTGCCTTGGACTATTGATATGATCGCCCCCAAAAGGGAGGGCAGCATCCTCTCGACGATGCTTCTGAAATGCCTGGATTTCAGAATGAGGCCCAATCCAGTAAATATCACCATATCTCAGAAGGCGTAAACCCCTGCTGGCAAGTATCGAATGCAGGGCAGTGTGCCAAGGGGTGTTTTTCAGGTCAATTGAAATCTGTCCTTGAATTGATTCACTCAGTAAAAAATTGGTGTTCCCAATTTTTGCCAAGGTCTGCAATAAATCCCTCAGCTCGATCTGAGGAAAATCCAAGCTAATCAAAGTTTGAGAAAAACCCTCCCGATGGTTATCCCCCCGGACAGGGTTATTCCAAAGCGATAGAAAACTTAGGCAAATTAGCCCCGTAATAAGCGTCTTTTTCATCGACTGGTTTTGGCTTTCAGGGCAAACAATTTGCCCTCAGAGTTCATCAATAAGACCTCCTCCTTTTTAATCTCTTGCAGGCGCCAAGACCCCCACACGAGATCACCCTTGTTGATAAAAAGATTGGCTTTTCCGGTATGGAAAAGGGCTTGGTGAATACCACCAATTTCTGCGCTACCTAGGAAGTGCCAAGACTGGAGCGCTAGCTCGTCCAAGGCTGCTTTACCTTTTGGTGCAGGGCCCACAGAGCCCTTCAATTTCTTTAATGAGTGAATACTCACTTCTAATTCATCTAATACTGAATAAAGCTCATCAATCTCATCGGCTTGATCATCCTTGAGCGTTTCTATTTCAATTGCCATATTTTGAAGATCTTTTTCAAGCTTCAAAAGGGTTAGATTTTCTTCTGGTGCCTGAGATTGGCTGAGCCATAAATGGGTGAGAAATGCCACTACGAGACAGAGCAAAAGGGTGCCCAATAAAACTAAAACCACATTGGAAGAGGCTAGGAAATTATTCCTAAAAAGGGGCTTGTTGGGCAGAACAAATTTTGAAGAGCGATTAGCTTGGGGATCCGTTTGGGGCGCATTGGTTTTGCGAATTCCTTGGGGATCGGGGATGGCTGGATCATCTCCAAGGTCACTCAAAATATCATCAAAGGATTGGGGGGAAATATGGCGTGTAGGCATGCCCTATTTTTGAGCTGATAGTGATAAAAAACCATCAGTTTGACCTGAGATCATCGTCAGAAAACATGGTTAGATTAGATGGCCACGCCTATAATTTGGTCATATGGCTCTCCCCCCAAAAGACCGGCCACCGCAGAATCAGCGGTCCAATCCACAGCCCAATCGGCGTCCGCGGGATTTTCGTGCAGACCCACCCGCATTTGCTAAATCTGGCAGCCCCTTAATTAAGGCTTTATTTGTGATGGGGATGGCCGTTGGGGTGATGTTTGTTCTATTGCTGGGCTATGCTTTTTTGGTTGCCAAGCCAAACTTACCGAAGATTTCGGCATTGGTGGACTACAACCCCAAAACTCCTTTACGCGTCTATACCGCCGATAAAGTATTAATTGGGGAGTTTGGGGAAGAGCGTCGCAAAGTGATTCCCTTAGCTGACATGCCCTTGGTAATGAGAAATGCGGTTATCGCTACCGAAGATGACCGCTTCTACTCACATGGTGGGGTGGACTACGTCGGTGTTTTGCGGGCAGGACTAGCAAATATGCGAGGACACCTTGCGCAGGGAGCTTCCACAATTACGATGCAAGTGGCTCGAAATTTCTTTCTGAGTAATGAAAAAACCTTCAGCAGAAAAATATACGAAGTTTTGCTTGCCTGGGAAATCGAGTCGCAGTTAAGCAAAGATAAGATTCTGGAGATTTATATGAACCAGATCTTTTTGGGCCAAAGAGCGTTTGGTTTTTCAAGTGCTGCCCAAATCTATTTCGGCAAAGAGTTAAAGGATATCAGCACTGCAGAGGCGGCCATGTTGGCAGGCTTACCTAAAGCGCCATCAGCGTACAACCCAGTTACTAATTTTCGTCGAGCCAAAATGCGACAAACCTATATCTTGGGTCGCATGCGAGATTTGGGTTACATCACTCCAGAGGAATATCAAAAGGCGATAGCTGAAGAGTTGCATATTCGTGGGCTTGGTAATGAATTTAGTACGCGCGCAGACTTTCCAGCTGAGATGGTCCGTCAATTACTCTATGCCCAATATGGCGATGTGATTTATTCACAAGGCATCGATGTTTATACAACCATCCTTAAGGCTGATCAGGATGCCGCCTACAAAGCAGTACGCCGTGGAATTTTTGAATATGATCTGCGACATGCCTATCGTGGGCCAGAAGGATTCATTAATTTGCCTGATGATCAGGCAAAACGCCAGAAGGTCATAGACGATGCCTTACTGGCATATCCCCAGTTAGACGATTTGCAATCGGGAATCGTTCTAGATGCTAAGCCCAAAGAGTTGCAAGTGATTATTTCAACTGGTGATGTCATTACTTTAAAGGGTGATGCATTGAAATTAGCGAGTGCCTCATTGACTGATAGCGCCCAGCCCAAGAAAAAACTTCGCCCTGGATCCGTGGTGCGTTTATTACAAACTGACGATGGCGTATGGAAATTAGCGCAGTTGCCTCAAGTCGAGGCGGCATTTGTTTCAATGAATGCTCAGAACGGCGCAATCTTATCTTTGGTTGGTGGATTTGATTTCAGACGCAATCAATTTAATCATGTAACACAGGCTTGGCGTCAGCCTGGTTCTTCATTTAAACCATTCATTTACGCCGCCGCTCTGGAAAAAGGTTTCTCTCCAAGCACCATGGTTAATGATGCGCCCCTATCGATTGGTAGTCTGGAGACTGGTAGTCAGGCGTGGGAGCCTAAAAACTATGATGGTAAATATGACGGCATGATGCGTTTGCGCAATGCCCTGGCCAAGTCTAAAAATTTAGTATCAGTCAGAATTGTGCGCGCCATTGGACCTTCGTATGCCCAAGAATATGTAAAGCGTTTTGGCTTCGACCCAGAAAAGCATCCACCGTATTTAACAATTGCCTTGGGCGCGGGTTCAGTAACCCCCTTACAAATGGCAACCGCGTATAGCGTATTTGCAAATGGCGGCTATCAAGTGGAGCCCTACTTAATTGATAGGATGATTGATACTAAAGGTAATGTGTTATTTGAAGCAAAACCGGTTCGTGCTGGTGAAGATGCAAGTCGAGTGCTTGATAAGCGTACAGCCTTTGTGATGGATAGTTTGTTACAAGAAGTAACTAAAACTGGAACAGCTGCTAGTGCACGCGCTAAGTTGGGGCGTACTGATATTGCAGGAAAAACTGGTACTACCAATGAATCGCATGATGCTTGGTTTGCGGGATACAACCCAAAGCTTGTTGCGATCGCTTGGATTGGTTTTGATAAGCCCGAAAGTTTGGGTGATAAAGAAACCGGTGGAGGACTCGCATTACCAATGTGGATCTCGTATATGGGAGTTGCTTTAAAAGGGGTCCCTCAAGAAGCTCGCGAAGTACCAGATGGTGTTACTCAGTTTGATGGAGATTGGTTCATTCCTGAGTTTGCGCCCAATGGTGGTGTACGCGAACTGCAATAATCTTTTATTAGATGGCACGACAAGCGCGCACAGTCATTCCTGGACAGGCCATGCATGTCATGGTCAGAGGCAATAATCGCCAGACCCTATTTTTTAATGATGAAGATCGCCGCATCTATCTTGATTGGTTAAAAGAAGCCGCCAAGCAATTTACTTGCTCAGTGCACGCTTTTGTTCTGATGCCAAATCATGTGCATTTATTAGTGACGCCAAGTAAGGCGGATTCATTAGCCAAGACCATGCAGTCTCTAGGCCGGCGCTATGCACAGTACTTTAATCAACAGCATCATCGATCTGGCACTATTTGGGAAGGGCGTTTTCGCTCATCCTTAATTGATCCAAGTTATTTCTTACGCTGTCAGCGCTATATCGAATTAAATCCGGTACGCGTTGGTTTTGAATCAAGTCCCCAAGACTCAACATGGAGCAGCTACCCATCGCACACTGGGCAAAAAGTGGAGCCCTGGTTAGTCGATCATGAATCTTTTTGGAAGCTAGGCAATACCCCTTTTGAGAGGCAAATGGCTTGGGCAGGGTTTATCAAGGATGGCGCGCCCCACTGGGAAGACCGCCAAATAACCGAGGCCTTATTGCGTTCCAAGCCCTGGTTGAGCGATATATTGGCCCAAAAGTTATTTAAAGATCATCCAGATCAGCTGGAAATTCGGCATCGGGGTCGGCCCAAAAAGGAAAATACCGAATTTGCGGCTACTTGAGGGTATTGCTCCAAAAAGCGACGACTCTGTCCCTAATTAAAATGGTTTTCATGAACACCCCTGATATTAAATGGGACAGAGTCATTTAATTTCTATTGCATCGTGAGGGGTATTCCCCTATATTTGATCCTCCAAAAGTAATAAGGCTAATAAGGCCCACGGAAGAATCATGAAAACATCATTTAGCACCCAAATTCGTCCAATCGCACAAGGTTTGTACGATCCCCAAAATGAACACGATGCCTGCGGCGTAGGATTTGTTGCGCACATTAAGGGTAAGAAGTCGCATGAGATCGTAGCTCAGGGTTTAAAGATATTGGAAAACCTGGATCATCGTGGAGCGGTTGGCGCAGATCCTCTGATGGGTGATGGTGCGGGAATTTTGATTCAGATTCCTGATGCTTTGTATCGCGAAGAAATGGCGAAGCAAGGCGTCGCTTTGCCTCCACAAGGTGAATATGGTGTCGGCATGATTTTTCTGCCTAAAGAAAATGCATCGCGTCTCGCGTGCGAGCAAGAACTAGAGCGTACCGTTCGTTTGGAAGGTCAGGTTGTTCTCGGTTGGAGAGATGTACCAATTGATGTGAAGCTGCCAATGTCACCTACCGTTCGAATGACAGAGCCTTTTATACGTCAAATCTTTATTGGGCGCGGTCGCGACATCATGACGACCGATGCTTTAGAGCGAAAGTTATACGTGATTCGGAAAACCGCAAGTCACGCCATTCAGGATTTGCATTTGAAGCATGGCAAAGAATATTTTGTTGCCTCAATGTCTGCGCGCACTATCGTTTACAAAGGCTTGCTCTTGGCAAACCAAGTAGGGGCTTATTACGAAGATTTACAGGATGAGCGAACTGTCTCAGCCTTAGCATTAGTGCATCAACGCTTCTCAACCAATACCTTCCCCGCTTGGGAATTAGCCCACCCCTATCGCATGATTGCGCATAACGGAGAAATCAATACCGTTAAAGGCAACGTCAATTGGGTCAATGCTCGTGAGGGCGCAATTAGCTCACCAGTATTGGGTGATGATCTCAAAAAATTATGGCCACTGATCTATCCAGGTCAATCAGACACCGCTTGCTTTGATAACTGCTTAGAGTTATTGGTTATGGCGGGTTATCCCTTGGCGCAAGCCATGATGATGATGATTCCAGAAGCATGGGAACAGCACACTTTGATGGATGATAACCGTCGTGCATTCTATGAATATCACGCTTCGATGATGGAGCCCTGGGATGGTCCTGCAGCGATGGCATTTACAGATGGACGTCAAATTGGCGCAACGCTTGACCGTAATGGATTACGTCCTGCACGTTACTATGTGACTGATGATGATTTAGTCATCATGGCATCTGAAGCAGGGGTGCTGTCAATTCCAGAAAGCAAGATTGTTCAGAAATGGCGCTTGCAGCCTGGCAAGATGTTCATGATTGATATGGAGCAAGGACGCATTATTGATGACGTTGAGCTCAAAAATGCAGTCTCGAAAGCTAAGCCATATAAAAGCTGGATCGATGCGGTACGTATCAAGCTCGATGAAGTAGATGCAAGCAAGGCGGATTTGATCGATGAGAAGATGACGATCCGTCCTGCAGCAAAACTATTAGATCGTCAGCAAGCATTTGCTTACACCCAAGAAGATATTAAATATCTGATGGCACCAATGGCGCAAAACGGAGAAGAGGCAATTGGATCAATGGGTAATGACAGCCCATTGGCCGTCCTCTCTAATAAGAACAAGCCGCTCTATAACTACTTTAAGCAATTGTTTGCGCAAGTGACCAATCCTCCGATTGATCCGATTCGTGAAAACATGGTGATGTCTTTAGTTTCTTTCATTGGGCCTAAGCCTAATTTATTAGATACCAACAATATCAATCCCCCAATGCGTTTGGAAGTCAGTCAACCCATTTTGGACTTTGATGACATCACCAAGATTCGTCATATTGGCCATTACACCAATGGTAAGTTCCGCTCATATGAGCTCGATATCTGCTATCCAGCTGTTTGGGGTAAAGCAGGTATTGAGGCTCGACTTGCCTCACTTTGTGCTGAAGCTGCAGATGCGGTTCGTTCAGGCTATAACATTTTAATTGTGAGCGATCGTCAGGTGGATGAGCAGCACGTTGCCATTCCTGCGCTATTGGCAACATCTGCAATTCATCAACATCTCGTTGAAAAAGGATTGCGTACCAGCGTAGGCTTAGTAGTCGAAACCGGAAGCGCGCGTGAGACGCATCACTTTGCACTTCTAGCCGGTTATGGTGCAGAAGCCATTCATCCCTACCTCGCAATGGAAACACTCGCTGAGATGGCAAAAGGTCTTACGGGTGATTTATCCCCCGAGAAAGCCATCAAGAACTATGTCAAAGCCGTCGGTAAGGGCTTGCAAAAAGTGATGTCCAAGATGGGCATCTCTACTTATATGTCGTATACCGGCTCACAAATTTTTGAAGCGATTGGCTTAAACCCAGAAGTGATTAATCAATACTTCAAGGGTACGCCTTCGAATGTTGGCGGCATCGGAGTATTTGATGTTGCTGAAGAAGCTTTAAGAATGCATCAAGCTGCTTTTGGCGATGACCCTGTATTGGAAGATATGCTCGATGCGGGTGGTGAATATGCTTTCCGTGTTCGTGGTGAAAACCATATGTGGACGCCCGATACGATTGCGAAACTACAGCATTCAACCCGTATCGGCATCGAGAAGGGCTATCAGACTTATAAAGAATACGCCAATATCATCAACGATCAAAGCAAGCGTCAAATGACTTTGCGTGGTTTATTTGAGTTCAAGATTGATCCGGCTAAAGCAATTCCTTTGGATGAAGTAGAGCCAGCCAAAGAAATTGTGAAACGCTTTGCTACAGGTGCAATGTCTTTAGGTTCAATATCGACTGAGGCACATGCAACTTTGGCAATTGCGATGAACCGGATCGGTGGTAAATCGAATACAGGCGAAGGTGGCGAAGACCCTAATCGTTACGTTAAAGAATTAAAAGGTATTCCGATTAAGCAAGGCGAAACTTTAGCAAGCATCTTAGGTAAGGATGTGGTTGAAGTGAATATTCCTTTGCAAGATGGTGATTCATTGCGCTCCAAAATTAAGCAAGTTGCTTCTGGACGCTTTGGAGTAACGACTGAATATTTACGCTCCGCTGATCAAATTCAGATCAAGATGGCGCAAGGCGCAAAGCCAGGTGAGGGCGGCCAACTCCCCGGTGGCAAAGTCTCTGACTATATTGGCATGTTACGTTTCTCGGTACCAGGCGTTGGTCTAATTTCTCCTCCTCCACACCATGACATTTATTCAATTGAAGATCTGGCCCAGCTCATTCATGATTTGAAGAATGTGAATCCTGCTGCAGACATTTCAGTGAAATTGGTTTCAGAAGTTGGCGTAGGTACGATTGCTGCTGGTGTTGCGAAAGCAAAAGCAGATCACGTTGTGATTGCTGGACACGATGGCGGCACGGGCGCTTCCCCACTTTCTTCTATTAAGCATGCTGGTTCCCCATGGGAACTCGGTTTGGCTGAAACCCAACAAACTTTGGTATTAAATGGTTTGCGAAGCCGCATTCGCGTTCAGGCTGATGGTCAGATGAAGACAGGTCGCGACGTTGTGATCGGCGCACTCTTGGGTGCAGACGAATTCGGCTTTGCTACAGCACCATTGGTTGTTGAAGGTTGCATCATGATGCGTAAGTGTCATTTGAATACTTGCCCAGTTGGTGTTGCAACACAAGATCCTGAATTGCGTAAAAAGTTTTCTGGCAAGCCAGAGCATGTAGTGAACTTCTTCTTCTTTATTGCTGAAGAGGCGCGCGAGATCATGGCGCAATTAGGTATTCGGAAATTTGATGAATTGATTGGTCGAGTAGATTTATTGGATACCCGTAAGGGCATTGAGAACTGGAAAGTGCATGGCTTGGATTTCAGTAAGATTTTTGCTCAGATCGATGTTGCTGCCGATGTACCACGCTATCAAGTGCTTACACAAGAGCATGGCTTAGGTAGCGCGCTCGATAATATTTTGATTGAAAAGAGCGAGCCTGCTTTAGAGCGTGGCGAAAAAGTTTCTTTCATTGTTCCTGTAAAGAACGTTAACCGTACTGTCGGCGCCATGTTATCGGGTGATGTTGCTCAGCGTTATGGTCATGCGGGCTTACCAGATGACACCATTCATATTCAATTAAATGGTACGGCTGGTCAGAGCTTTGCAGCATTCTTGGCTAAGGGTATTACGCTCGATTTAGTCGGCGACGGTAATGACTATGTGGGCAAAGGATTATCTGGTGGTCGTGTCATCGTGCGCGCTCCCCATGAGTTCCGTGGCGATACTGCTCGTAATATCATTGTTGGTAATACGGTTCTCTATGGTGCTATCGGTGGTGAAGCCTTCTTTAATGGCGTTGCTGGTGAGCGTTTTGCAGTTCGTAACTCTGGAGCCACCGCAGTCGTTGAGGGCACAGGCGATCACGGCTGCGAATACATGACTGGTGGAACAGTGGTGGTCCTTGGCAATACAGGCCGTAATTTTGCAGCGGGTATGAGCGGTGGTATCGCTTATGTCTTCGACGAAGATGGTTTATTTGAAAAACGTTGCAATACCAGCATGGCAAGCCTTGAAAAAGTTTTACCTTCCGCTGAGCAGATTGCCAAAATGCCTAAGTCTCAATGGCATGCGCCCGTCGATGTTAAGGATGGCGGTGAACGTTTAACTGATGAGCAGATTCTCAAAGGATTGATTGAGCGTCATTTCCGTTACACCGGATCTGAGCGCGCTAAATCACTCTTAGCTGATTGGGATAAATCTCGTGCCCGCTTTGTGAAGGTGCTCCCAACCGAATACAAGCGTGCCTTGGGCGAGCTGTGGGAAAAATCCCAAAATGCTCCTGTTGCTGCTTGATCAATACTAAAGAAAAGATATTAAGGATTAGATATGGGTAAGGTCACTGGATTTATGGAATTTGAGCGGGTAGATGAAACCTACGAGGCTCCTATAAAGCGCTTGCATCATTACAAAGAGTTTGTGCAAGCCCTTACAGATGAAGAAGCAAAAGTACAAGGTGCGCGATGCATGGATTGTGGTATTCCATTCTGCAATAGTGGATGTCCTGTAAACAACATCATTCCAGACTTCAATGATTTGGTCTTTCATAATGATTGGAAAAATGCTCTCGAAGTATTGCAATCTACCAACAACTTCCCAGAATTCACGGGGCGTATTTGTCCTGCACCATGTGAGGCTGCTTGTACCTTGGGGATTAATAAGGCGCCGGTCGGAATTAAATCGATTGAGCACGCCATTATTGATAAGGGTTGGGAAAACGGTTGGGTTAAACCTCAACCCTCTAAAACAAAGACCGGTAAAAAAGTTGCTGTTGTTGGCGGCGGGCCTGCAGGTATGGCTGCTGCTCAACAATTGGCGCGCGTGGGTCACGATGTCACCGTGTTTGAAAAAAATGACCGAGTCGGTGGATTGCTTCGTTATGGTATCCCTGACTTCAAAATGGAGAAGTGGCTGATTGATCGTCGCGTTGAGCAAATGCAAGCTGAAGGCGTGAGGTTTGAAACCAGCGTCTTCATCGGAAAAGAAGCCATTGGTGCTGAGGTGAAAAACTACGCTACTAAAACCGTTTCACCAGATCAGCTGATGAAAGATTTTGATGCAGTTGTTATTACTGGTGGCGCAGAACAGCCCCGTGATCTGCCAGTGCCTGGTCGTGATTTGGCTGGTGTGCATTACGCCTTGGAGTTTTTAATTCCTCAGAACAAAGAAAATGCTGGTGATTTGAAGAATGAGATTCGCGCTACTGATAAACATGTTGTTGTGATTGGCGGTGGTGATACTGGTTCTGATTGCGTAGGGACCTCCAATCGACACGGTGCAAGCAAGGTGACGCAGTTTGAGTTATTGCCCCAACCTCCGGAAGAAGAAAACAAGTCTTTGGTATGGCCCTACTGGCCAACGAAGTTACGGACATCCTCTTCGCATGAAGAGGGTTGTGAGCGCGATTGGTCTGTAGCCACAAAACGCTTTGAAGGTAAAAATGGCAAAGTGGAGAAACTGATTGGCGTTCGCTTGGAGTGGAAGGACGGCAAGATGTCAGAAATGCCAAACTCTGAATTTGAGATTAAGGCTGATTTGGTGCTTCTGGCTATGGGCTTTGTATCTCCAGCGCAACAAGTATTGAATGCTTTTGGCGTTGAAAAGGATGCACGGGGTAACGCTAAAGCGACAGTTGATGGTCAAAAGGCCTACCAAACCAATGTTCCTAAGGTATTTGCTGCAGGAGATATGCGTCGCGGTCAATCCTTAGTGGTGTGGGCAATCCGCGAGGGTCGTCAGTGCGCACAAGCAGTGGATGAATATTTAATGGGGTCTTCAGTCTTACCGCGATAATATGCGGCATGACTGACGACAACTTCCGAACTTTGCAAAGTAGCCAAGCGAAGGCCCAATCCTTCTCGGACGAGGTCATCGTTTCGATTCGGGACGTGAACTTCGCCTATGCACCCGAAGAGCGTCAGATTCTATCTGGCCTCAATATGGAGTTCAAGCGCGGTCAAGTTGTTGCTGTAATGGGCGGTTCTGGTTGCGGCAAGACAACCATCTTGAGATTAATTGGTGGTCAGTATTCTGCGCAATCAGGTCAGGTCTTATTTGAAGGCCAGGATATCGGAAAAATGACCTCCGCTCAGTTGATGAATGCGCGCCGTCGTATGGGCATGCTTTTTCAGTTCGGCGCGCTCTTCACAGATCTGAGTGTCTATGAGAATGTGGCTTTTCCCTTGCGCGAGCATACGGATTTAACCGAAGAATTATTGCGCTCCTTAGTGCTGATGAAACTCAATGCAGTAGGTTTGCGTGGAGCACGAGATTTAATGCCCGCTCAAATTTCTGGTGGCATGGCTCGACGCGTTGCGCTGGCACGTGCCATTGCGCTAGATCCTCCGCTGATCATGTATGACGAGCCTTTCGCAGGACTCGATCCGATTTCATTAGGAATTACAGCACGTCTGATACGGTATTTAAATAATGCCCTCGGTGCTACAAGTCTATTAGTGACTCATGATGTTGAAGAAACCTTTGCGATTGCAGACTATGTTTACTTCATCGCTAATGGTCGCATTGGCGCAGAGGGCACTTCGGAAGAGTTAAGTCGCTCAACCGATCCTTTTGTGCGGCAATTTTTAGATGCCTCACCAGATGGCCCAGTGCCATTTAATTATCCTGGCCCGAGTTTGGCCCAAGATTTTGGATTGAGAACTTCATGATGATTTTGCATAAAGCTCTCGATATTTTTGCAAGCCTTGGCTTTTTTGTGCGTCGCAATCTCACCAGTTTGGGATTGGCGGCAAGAATGTTCGCAGCTGCAATCTATCGTTCTGCGTTCTTATTAAAAAGACCGCGCTTAGTAATCGATCAAATTTTATTTGTAGGTAATCATTCATTTGTGATCATTGCAGTTTCAGGATTATTTGTTGGCTTTGTTCTGGGATTGCAGGGTTACTACACACTGAACCGCTACGGCTCAGAACAAGCTTTGGGTTTGTTGGTTGCACTCTCATTAACTAGAGAGTTGGGACCAGTCATTACCGCCCTACTATTTGCGGGGCGCGCAGGCACTTCACTTACCGCTGAAATTGGGCTGATGAAAGCTGGAGAACAATTAAGCGCCATGGAAATGATGGCTGTAGACCCATTAGCCAGAGTGATTGCCCCTCGTCTTTGGGCTGGCATTATTGCGATGCCGATTTTGGCAACGATCTTCACTGCGGTGGGTGTGATGGGCGGTTATTTTGTGGGCGTGCCACTAATTGGTGTGGACTCTGGCGCCTTCTGGTCACAAATGCAGGGCGGGGTAGACCTATTCTCGGATATTGGTAACGGCCTAATAAAAAGTCTCGTTTTTGGTGTTGCAGTGACCTTTATTGCGCTTTATCAGGGTTTTGAGGCAAAGCCTACGCCGGAGGGTGTATCTCAAGCAACCACCCGAACGGTAGTCGTTTCTTCCTTGTCAGTCTTGGCATTGGATTTTTTATTGACCGCCATGATGTTTTCAAATTAGAAAGATAAACTAGGGCTCATATGAGAAAAAGTGCAATTGATATTTGGGTAGGAATTTTTGTCGCCATCGGTTTATTGGCAGCACTCTTTCTTGCTTTGAAAGTAGGTAATATGAATGCCGTTTCATTTCAGCCGACTTATAAAGTATCTGCACGGTTTGACAATATTGGCGGCCTTAAACCACGTGCGCCAGTGAAAAGTGCTGGTGTAGTTGTTGGCCGCATCGCGAACATCTCTTTTGATGACAAAACCTATCAAGCAACAGTCGTCATGACGATCGAGCAAAGCTATCAATTTCCGAAAGATTCATCCGCGAAGATTTTGACTTCAGGTTTATTGGGTGAGCAATATATTGGTCTTGAAGCGGGCGGCTCAGATGAGATGTTGGCTGATAACGGCAAAATTACTCAGACCCAATCAGCGATTGTTTTAGAAAATTTGATCAGTCAGTTCCTTTACAACAAGGCGGCTGATAGCGGTCAAGATAAAGGTGCTGCTAAGTAATGAGCAGATGGCTTTGTTTTAAACGTCTTGTTGTGTTTGGCCTGGTCGTCTCAATGGTGGGGTGTGCTTCCATTCCTGCTGGAGTCCCGCCATCCCCTGACGACCCTTGGGAGCCTTTTAACCGCTCCGTCTTTGAGTTCAATGAAGGCTTAGACAAGTATGTTTTAAAACCTGTGGTCTCAGGTTATCGCTTTGTGTTGCCAGAATTTATTCGTGAAGGTATTTATAACTTCTTCAGCAACTACAACGATATCTACACTGCACTGAATAATTTATTGCAAGGCAAACCCGACGATGCATTTAACGATTTGATGCGCGTTGTCGTGAATACGACGATGGGTCTTGGCGGCCTGATTGACCTTGCTACCCCTGGCGGTTTAGAAAAACACAAAGAAGATTTTGGACAAACCTTCGGGGTTTGGGGTATTCCTTCTGGCCCTTATGTAGTTCTTCCATTTTTCGGGCCTAGCTCTGTGCGCGATACCTTCGGTACGGTGGCTGATTTGGAAACGGACTACCTCTTTAAATATATTCCTAATGTGGGATTGCGTAACAGCTTAACGGGTTTGCGCGTCGTGAATGCACGAAATACCTACTATGAGGCAGGCGACCTATTAGATGGCGCAGCAATTGATAAATATAGCTTTTTAAGGGATGCCTACATTCAGCGACGTAAGTACCAAATTAATGAAGGTCGGGACGATGAGGAGCCTCAGATGCCTGCCTACGAGAATCCCTACGAATAAGCCATATTCTCTATTCGAGAGCTAAAATAGTTGCTTGTTCTGCTTTTATCAAACCTAGGAATCTATGAAATACCCTCTCACAATTCGACAGTGGTTTGCGTTCCTGTTTTGTGCTCTCTTTATGAGCGCGATGGCTTTTGCACAAGCTCCTGATCAGTCGACCCCAGACGGCTTAATTAAAAGCGTAGTGTCGGATGTGATGAGCTCAGTGAAGTCTGATCCAGAAATCCAAAAAGGAAACATTCCGAAGATTGTCGACTTGGTAGAAAAAAAGATCGTTCCCTATACCGACATGCGCCGAACTACTGAAATGGCAATGGGGCCTAACTGGAAAAAAGCAACTCCTGAACAACAGGCTCAATTAGTTGCTGAGTTTAAAAATTTACTCATTCGCACTTATTCTGGTGCCTTGAGTCAGCTAAGAGATCAGACTGTGCAATTTAAACAACTCCGAGCTGCGCCCGATGATCAAGAAGTTACTGTGAAAACAGTGGTGCTAGGGCATGGTGATCCAGTGCCTTTAGACTACCGTTTAGAAAAGACATCCAACGGCTGGAAAGTCTATGACATGAACATCATGGGTGTTTGGTTGGTTGAGGCCTATCGCAATCAATTCTCAAACCAAATTAGTCAAAATGGTATTGATGGCCTGGTAAAGTTTTTGCAAGACCGTAATAAGCAATTGGCTTCTGCTAAGCCTGCGAATTCATAAGCCGATTTCAATGCCATTTTCATTGCCTAGTAAGGTTACACAAGAAAACGCAGTCTCCCTTGAGAAAGAAGGCTTACTCAATATCGCGGGCCTTCAATCGATCGACTGTTCAAAATTAATCGATTTTGATTCCACTGTATTAACAGTGTTGTTGGCATGGCAAAAAAAGTTACAGGCAAAAAATCAATCAATAGCCATTAATCATGCTCCTGAGAAATTAAAAGTATTGGCTAATGTCTATGGCGTCTTTGCATTATTAGGTTTGCAATAGCATGACCGCTGCAATTTCGATTGAGCATATTTCAAAAAACTATGGCGCACTTCAAGCCTTAGATCAAGTTTCACTTAAGATTGAGCAGGGTGAGTTTTTTGGTTTATTGGGCCCAAATGGCGCTGGCAAAACCACTTTAATTTCGATCTTGGCAGGCTTAGTTAAGGCTGATCATGGTCATGCGGCCATTATGGGCGCAGATGTGCAAAAAGACTTTCGCCAAGCGCGCCGTATGCTCGGAGTGGTTCCCCAAGAATTGGTTTTTGATCCTTTCTTTACTGTCAGAGAGACTCTCCAATTCCAGTCTGGATATTTTGGAATTCGGAATAACGATGCTTGGATTGATGAGATCATGGCCAATTTGGATCTCACCAGTAAAGCCGATAGTAATATGCGTTCGCTATCGGGCGGCATGAAGCGAAGGGTTTTGGTTGCGCAGGCTTTAGTACATCGGCCCCCAGTGATTATTTTAGATGAGCCCACTGCAGGTGTTGATGTCGAGTTACGTCAATCTCTTTGGCAATTTATTAGTCGCTTAAATCAAGATGGACACACGATTGTGTTGACTACTCACTACCTTGAAGAAGCAGAGGCACTGTGTCAACGTATCGCTATGCTTAAGCAAGGCAATATCGTTGCTTTAGACACCACCGTTAATTTATTAAGTCGTTATGGCTCGGCTAAAAAAGATGGTGAAGGCAAAACTGATTTAGAAGAAGTATTTATTAACATCATGTCAGGAAATGCTTCATGAGCAGCGTGATGGAGAAAAATACTTTGAAGTATGGCAGTGGCTTTCCAACGCTATTGCGTAAAGAAATTAAACGTTTTTATAAGGTCGCCTTTCAGACGGTAGCTGCCCCTGTATTAACAGCGATTCTGTATTTGATGATTTTTGGTCATGTCCTTGAAGGTAAAGAGGTTTACGGTCACATTAGTTACACCGCTTTTTTAATTCCGGGTTTGGTGATGATGAGCCTCTTGCAAAATGCCTTTGCAAATACCTCCTCCTCTTTGATCCAATCTAAGCTCACTGGTAACTTGGTATTTATCTTGCTTACCCCCTTGAGTCATTTTGAATTCTTTTCAGCTTATGTCTTGGCTGCAGTTTTCCGGGGAGTGGTGGTGGGCTTGGGAGTCTTTTTAATTACTGCTTGGTATGGTATGCCCGCACTGGAATACCCTCTATGGATCATGATCTTTGCGTTTCTGGGCGCCGCAGTACTGGGTAGTTTGGGTTTAATTGCGGGAATTTGGGCTGATAAATTTGATCAGCTTGCCGCGTTTCAGAACTTCTTCATCATGCCAGCCACTATGCTGTCTGGCGTTTTCTATTCAATTCACTCGCTTCCTCCAATTTGGCAGACGGTCTCGCGCTTCAACCCATTCTTCTACATGATTGATGGATTCCGGTTTGGATTCTTTGGAGTATCCGATGTATCTCCTTGGACAAGCCTAACTATCATTGCTGCTTTCTTGCTGTGCGTATCAGCCATTGCATTGCGAATGCTGCAAACGGGTTATAAATTAAAGCATTAATCAGTATTAGGAGAGTGTGATGTTGCCAACCCCAGAGCAAATTGAAAGCTATATCAAGCAAGGAATTGCTTGTTCTCACATCCAGGTTGAAGGGGATGGCCAACACTTCTTTGCCACGATTGTGAGCCCAGACTTTGCGGGAAAGCGTTTGGTACAACGTCACCAGTTGGTGTATGCGGCGATGGGCGATCGCATGAAAGCAGAAGTCCACGCGCTTTCGATTAAAGCATTTACCCCTGAAGAGTTTGAGCAGAATCATGGATAAACTACGTATGCTAGGTGGTACCCCGCTAAAAGGTGAGGTTGTCATAGCGGGAGCTAAGAATGCTGCCCTCCCAATTTTGTGCGCCTGCCTGTTAACAGACCAAGCGATTACTTTGCGCAACGTTCCTGAATTACAAGATGTCAGAACCATGCTCAAGCTTTTACAAGAGATTGGGGTGACTGTTGAGTATCCCGATATCAATGATCGCACTCACTTAATACTCAATGCCGCCAATATTAAAAGCTCAGAGGCCACTTACGAGATGGTGAAAACGATGCGGGCTTCAATCTTAGTGCTGGGTCCATTATTGACGCGGATGCATAGCGCCAAAGTCTCATTACCTGGAGGCTGCGCCATCGGTGCTCGTCCTGTTGATCAGCACATCAAAGGTTTAAAGGCGATGGGTGCAACGATCAAGATTAAAAGTGGTTACATTCAGGCAGAGACTAAGCCACCGCTTAATCGTTTGTTAGGTGCATCGATTGTGACCGACATGATCACGGTGACCGGCACAGAAAACTTATTGATGGCTGCGACTCTTGCCTCAGGAACTACAGTTTTGGAAAATGCAGCGCGGGAGCCAGAGGTCAGTGATCTTGCAGAACTGCTTGTGAAGATGGGCGCCAAAATAACCGGTATTGGTAGTGATCGCTTGGTGATTGAGGGTGTTGAAAGTTTGCATAGTGCAGAGCACTCTGTCATTCCTGATCGGATTGAGGCGGGTACATTCCTGTGTGCAGTAGCTGCTGCTGGCGGAGAAATCACTTTGAAGCACTGCCGCCCAGATACGCTTGATGCTGTGATTGTTAAGCTTAAGGAAGCAGGCTTGATAGTAGAGACAGGATCTGATTGGATAAAAGCAACGATGCAGTCTCGTCCTAAAGCAGTGAGCTTTCGGACCTCAGAGTACCCAGCTTTTCCAACCGATATGCAGGCTCAACTCATGGCGGTCAATGCGATTGCCTCCGGTAGCGCCAGCATTACTGAAACCATTTTTGAAAATCGCTTTATGCACGTGCAAGAGCTCAACCGCTTGGGTGCAGATATTGCGATTGAGGGTAATACCGCGATTGCTCAGGGTGTAGAAAAGCTATCCGGAGCCATTGTGATGGCCACCGACCTTCGGGCTTCGGCAAGCTTAGTCATTGCTGGCTTGGCTGCCCAAGGGGAAACTCAGGTTGACCGGATTTATCACCTGGACCGGGGTTATGACCGTATGGAGCAAAAGTTGACCCTCCTAGGAGCCAACATTCAGCGCGTCAAGTAAGGCTGATGGATAATTAGTCCATGAAGCTGACTCTAGCCCTCTCAAAAGGGCGCATTTTCGAAGAAACCGCAGAGATCTTGTCCAAGGTCGGCATTCGGCCGCTGGAAGATCCGGAGAAGTCACGCAAACTCATTATTGAAACTTCCAAGCCGGATGTGCGCTTAATTATTGTGCGCGCCTCAGACGTGCCAACCTATGTCCAATTTGGCGGCGCTGACTTTGGGGTGGCTGGCCTCGATATTTTGATGGAAAAGGGTGTTGATGGTTTGTACGTGCCGTTCGATCTGAATATTGCTAAGTGCCGCATGTCAGTAGCAGTGCGCGAAGGATTTGACTATGCAGCAGCCGTTAAGCAAGGCTCACGCTTACGAGTAGCCACAAAGTATGTCAATTGCGCACGTGAACACTTTGCCAATAAAGGTGTACACATCGATACGATTCAGCTATATGGCTCGATGGAGTTGGCGCCCTTAGTAGGTTTAGCAGATGCAATTGTGGATTTGGTATCCACAGGAAATACTTTGCGGGCAAATGGTTTGGTGGAAGTTGAACCTATTGCCGATATCAGCGCTCGTCTTATCGTCAATCAAGCTTCCTACAAACGGAAGCGTGATCAACTGCAACCTTTCTTTGAGCAATTGAAGTAAAAAATGAGTGCAGCAATTTCAATTCAGCGTCTGAGTAGTCAAGATGCGAATTTCAAACCAAAATTACTCGCCAGCCTATCTTTACCAATGGCTGATGATGCAGCGATCGATGCAGCGGTAGTCAATATTCTGAAACAGGTGCAGTCTGAGGGCGATATCGCCATCCTGAACTTTACAAAGCAGTTTGATCGCTTAAATGTTAATAGTGTGGCTGAGCTAGAGATTTCAAAAAAAGATCTTGAACAAGCTTATCTTCAATTAAGTCCAAAGCAAAAAAGTGCCTTAGATATTGCTGCACAAAGAGTTCGGGCTTATCACGAGCAACAAAGAAAAGAAGCAGGTTGCCATTCTTGGGAATATACCGAGAAAGACGGGACACGATTAGGACAAAAAGTTACGCCGCTTGATCGGGTTGGTATTTATGTCCCTGGTGGTAAAGCTGCCTACCCTTCCTCAGTGTTGATGAATGCCATACCTGCCAAGGTTGCTGGGGTTCAAGAGGTCATCATGGTGGTGCCCACTCCCGATGGTGCACGCAATTCTTTAGTATTGGCTGCCGCATGGATTGCAGGAGTTGATCGGGTCTTTACGATTGGTGGCGCGCAAGCAGTTGCGGCTTTGGCTTATGGCACTAAAACGATTCCTTCGGTAGATAAGATTGTTGGTCCTGGTAATGCGTATGTGGCTGCTGCTAAGCGCAGAGTATTTGGTACCGTGGGCATCGATATGATTGCGGGCCCATCTGAAATTCTGATTCTGTGTGATGGCACGATTGATCCTGATTGGATTGCGATGGATTTATTCTCACAAGCCGAGCATGATGAATTGGCTCAATCGATTTTGCTGTGTCCTGATGCAACTTTTATCGAAAAAGTACAAGCTAGCATTAATAAGCTTTTGCCTGAGATGCCCAGAAAGCAAGTCATCGAGACTTCATTGAAGAACCGCGCTTTACTCATCCAAGTAAAAGATATGAATGAGGCTTGTGATATAGCCAATGCTATTGCAGCTGAGCACTTAGAGATTTGTGCGGCTAATCCTCGCCAGTGGGCTGAGAAAATTCGTCATGCGGGCGCAATTTTTATGGGTAACTACACCAGTGAATCTCTTGGTGATTATTGCGCTGGACCCAATCACGTATTACCAACCGCTCGTACGGCTCGCTTTTCTTCTCCCTTGGGCGTTTACGATTTCATTAAGCGCTCAAGCATGATTGAGGTGAGCGAAGCGGGCGCCCAGACCTTGGGGCAAGTAGCCAGCACCCTGGCTCATGGTGAGGGTCTGCAGGCACATGCACGTGCAGCAGAGATGCGTCTCAAGAAGTAGTAAAACTAATTCAGGATTTCTTGAAGTACTTTGAGCAGTTTTTGGGACTGCTCATCTGTCCCAATCGTGATCCGCAGGAACTCAGTGATACGGGGGTTTTTAAAGTGGCGCACGATAATGCCGCGCTCACGAAGCTCTTGATAAAGTTTCTCACCAGCGCTCTTGGGGTGACGTGTCAGAATGAAGTTCGCGCTTGAAGGCAAGGTCTCAAAACCCAAATCGCTGAGTGCTTTGATTAATTGCTCGCGTGTCTGCATGACTTTGGCACAGGTACGCTCAAGATAGGCTTGATCTTCAATCGCTGCAAGTGCTCCAGCCTGAGCAAGTTGACCCAATGGATAGGAGTTAAAACTATTTTTGACTCTTTCAAGACCCGCAATTAAATCAGGGTGACCTACTGCAAAGCCGACGCGAAGACCAGCTAAGGCGCGTGATTTGGAGAGGGTGTGTACTACGAGTAAATTTTCTGGACAAATGGGTCCGCGCAGAAGCGGAATAGAAGACTCAGTTCCGTAATCTACATAGGCTTCATCAATCACTAAAACAGAATCACGATTTTTGCCAAGAAGCGTTTCAATCTCTATGCGGGGAATAGATCTACCAGTTGGGGCATTGGGATTGGGGAAGATAATTCCACCATTGGGAATTTGATAGCTCGCAGTGTTGATCTCAAATTGAGGGCCCAATGGAATAGTTTGATATTCAATTCCATACAGCTTGCAATAGACGGGATAGAAGCTGTAAGTGATGTCTGGAAAAAGAATGGGTGCTTTTTGCTTGAAGAGCGCTAAAAAAATATGTGCCAGAACTTCATCCGACCCATTGCCCACGAATACTTGATTTGTATTTAAGCCATGCAGTTTGGCAATTGCAGCCTTGAGAAGATTGCTCTCGGGATCGGGGTACAGTCGGAGGTCTTCAGTGGTTTGGTTTTGAATGGCTGCCAGTGCCTTAGGCGAGGGGCCATAAGGACTCTCGTTCGTATTGAGCTTAACCAAGCGCTGCATTTGTGGCTGCTCACCCGGAACATAGGGTGTGAGGGTTTCAACAACAGGGCTCCAAAAACGGCTCATGGGGTACTCAAGTCAATCGTTAAAAGTTAAATTCTGGGTCAAACCCGTTAATCGCGCTATTTCTATATCGAATAGGAATGATATTATGGGGCTTCATTCAACACTTCGCCTCACGGCGCTTTGAAGTATGCGGCAAGCTGACGTTACCCGAAACACTTCGGAAACCAAAATCGAGATCTCCATTAATTTGGATGGAACCGGCAAGGCTGAATTAGCCTCGGGCGTCCCCTTTTTGGACCATATGCTTGACCAGATTGCACGTCACGGAATGATTGACCTCAAAGTGATCGCTAAGGGTGATACCCATATTGATGATCACCATACTGTCGAGGATGTTGGCATCACCTTGGGCCAAGCTTTTGCCAAAGCGGTTGGTGATAAAACCGGCATCACCCGTTATGGCCACTCTTATGTTCCCTTGGATGAAACTTTATCTAGAGTCGTCATTGATTTTTCTGGACGCCCTGGCTTGGAATTTAACGTACCCTTTACTCGTGCGCGAGTAGGTGATTTTGATGTCGATCTGAGCATTGAGTTTTTCCGTGGCTTTGTCAATCATGCCGGAGTGACTTTGCACATCGATAACATTCGGGGCATTAATGCTCACCACCAAATTGAAACGGTCTTTAAGGCCTTTGCCCGTGCTTTAAGAATGGCCTTAGCCATTGATCCCCGCGCTTCCGGGGCCGTTCCCTCAACCAAAGGCAGCCTCTAATCCAGGGCACTTGCTGGGTCGAAGACTAAACAGAAAATAGGTTAAAAGTTGGCGCAAATCATTGCGATCGTTGATTACGGAATGGGCAATCTTCGTTCCGTGTATCAAGCCTTTCATCATGTTGCGCCGGACGCCAAGATTTTGCTGACCCAGCGGCCTGAAGAAATCGCGCAAGCCCACAGGGTGGTTCTACCTGGTCAGGGTGCGATGCCCGACTGCATGAAACAGTTAAAAGACTCCGGCTTGTTAGAAGCAGTATTAGACGCCGCCAAAAATAAGCCTTTGTTGGGTGTCTGCGTTGGTGAGCAAATGCTCTTTGATCAAAGCGCTGAGACTCGCCCTGGTTCTTCCCTCACCCCTTGCTTGGGCCTGATTCCCGGAGAAGTCCGTCGTTTTGAATTACAAGGCCAAAAGCAAGCAGACGGTTCAGATTTCAAGGTTCCCCACATGGGCTGGAATCAAGTGCGCCAAGATATTGCTCACCCACTTTGGGCGGGCATTCCAGATCTGACCAGCTTCTACTTTGTCCACAGCTACTATGTCGTGCCAAAAGAGGTGAAAAATATAGCCGGTTCAACCGAGTACGGGAATTGGTTTACTTCTGCGGTAACGCGAGATAATATTTTTGCTACGCAGTTTCATCCAGAAAAGAGTGCAGAATATGGACTGCGACTGTATAAAAACTTTGTTTCCTGGCAACCTTAAATTTTGACATGCTGCTGATTCCTGCAATTGACTTAAAAGATGGCCACTGCGTCCGCTTGGAGCAGGGCGATATGGATAAGGCTACGGTATTTTCGGAAGATCCAGCTGCGATGGCAAAACATTGGATTTCTAAAGGGGCACGCCGTCTTCACTTGGTTGATCTCAATGGCGCCTTTGCTGGTAAGTTAAAAAATGAATCCGCAATTAAAGCCATTATCAAAGCAGTGGGGGATGAGATCCCCGTTCAGTTGGGTGGCGGTATTCGAGATCTAGAAACAATCGAACGTTTGCTCGATGACGGAATTAGTACCGTCATTATTGGTACAGCCGCGGTGAAAAATCCAGGCTTCTTACAAGATGCTTGCACTGCATTCCCTGGCCACATCATGGTTGGATTGGATGCGCGTGATGGCAAGGTGGCTACTGATGGTTGGAGCAAGATCACCGGACACGAAGTGATTGATCTGGGTAAAAAATTCGAGGACTATGGCGCTGAAGCAATCATCTACACAGACATTGGTCGAGATGGCATGCTTAAGGGCGTGAACTTAGAAGCAACAGTCAAGCTAGCTCAAGCAGTGCGTATCCCGGTGATAGCAAGTGGCGGACTCTCTAACAACCAAGACATTGAAGCACTCTGCGCAGCAGAAGAAGAGGGCGTAATGGGTGTGATTGCAGGCCGCTCGATTTATGCTGGCGATCTTGATCTCACCGCTGCGCAAAAATACGCTGATGAGATGACACTTAAATACGCTAAGAAAATTAGTTAATAACAGTGCTCACCAAAAGAATTATTCCTTGCCTAGACGTGACAGCCGGTCGCGTCGTTAAAGGCGTTAATTTTGTTGGCCTGCGCGATGCTGGAGATCCTGTTGAGATTGCGCGTCGTTATGACATCCAGGGCGCAGATGAGCTCACTTTCTTAGACATCACTGCGACATCCGATGGGCGCGATCTGATTTTGCACATCATTGAAGATGTTGCCTCACAAGTATTTATTCCGCTGACGGTGGGCGGCGGAGTACGTCAAGTATCAGATGTACGTCGTTTGCTCAATGCCGGCGCCGATAAAGTCAGCATGAATTCTTCCGCAGTAGCCAATCCTGATTTAGTTTCTGACGCATCCGCCCACTATGGCTCTCAATGCATTGTGGTCGCGATCGATGCCAAGCAAACTCCAAGTGGTACTTGGGAAGTATTTACCCATGGTGGTAGAACAGCAACGGGGATTGATGTTGTGGCTTGGGCTAAAGAAGTGACCGAGCGGGGCGCTGGGGAAATTCTTTTAACCAGTATGAATCGCGATGGCAGCAAAGATGGTTTTGATCTGGAGCTCACTGCCGCTGTTAGTAAAGCAGTGAGCGTGCCTGTAATTGCTTCTGGCGGCGTTGGCAATCTTCAGCATTTAGTGGACGGCATTACCGAAGGACATGCCGACGCAGTGCTAGCAGCAAGTATTTTTCATTACGGGGAATTTACGGTTGGGCAAGCAAAAGAATATATGGCGGCCCAAGGAATCCCGGTGCGCATTTAGCAGTAAAGTAAGGCTATGAGCACATTTACCCCCAGCAAATCTTTGCAAGCAGACGGATGGCTTGATGCCATTTCTTGGAATGAGCAAAGTTTAGTTCCCGTTATTGCCCAAGAGGTGGGCAGTAAAGACGTATTGATGATGGCCTGGATGAATCGGGATGCTTTGCTAGAGACTTTACGCTTAGGCGAAGCTATCTATTGGAGTCGCTCTAGACAGAAGCTGTGGCACAAAGGAGAAGAGTCTGGCCATACCCAAAAAGTGAGAGAAATTCGCTTGGATTGTGATGGCGATACGATTTTGCTTTTAGTGGAGCAAAAAGACGGCATTGCTTGCCATACAGGTGAGCATAGCTGTTTCTTCCTCAATTGGGATAGTGCTAAATCCGCCTGGGTGGATGAGTCTAAAGCCGGTAAGTAAGCCCTAGCCCTGTAAAAGACATAAAATTAAGGCATGAATAATTCAGCAAAATCGGGATCAGGTTTGGACTCGGCTTTAGCCCATCTGGCTGATGTTGTGGATCAGCGTCGTGAGGCATTTAAGGCTGGTCAGATAGATCCCAAGACTTCCTATACTGCTTTGCTCTTCTCGAAGGGCGATGATGGGATTTTGAAAAAAATTGGTGAAGAGGCAACTGAAGCAGTGATGGCTGCTAAAGACTCTCGTCAATCACAGCTGGCAGCAGAGCAACAAAAACGCTTAGTTGGTGAAATGGCCGATCTTTGGTTTCATTGCCTGATTGCACTATCTCAATTTGGTTTGCGTCCCGAAGATGTCATTGCTGAGCTCGATCGCCGCTTGGGAACTTCTGGCATTGAAGAGAAGGCTGCCAGAAAAGCGACTGGCCAAGAGTAAAGCTGATGAGTCACGATCCCAATTGCCTATTTTGTAAGATCGCCCAAGGTTTGATTCCTTCACAAAAGGTGTATGAAGATGAAGAAATCTTTGCTTTTAAGGACATTAATCCTGGGGCGCCAATTCATTTTTTAATCATTCCTAAAAAACATATGCCAATGTTAGAGTCGGCTCAGGCTGAAGATGCCCCTTTGCTCGGTAGAATGATGGAATTAGCACCTCGTCTTGCAAAAGAGCAGGGTTGTCGTCCTGGAAAAGATGGCGGCTTTAGAGTGATGGTCAATAATGGCGCAGATGGTGGGCAAGAGGTCTATCACCTGCATTTACATGTTTTGGGCGGTCCACGCCCCTGGAAAAAATAATCCAAGGAGAAAAGTGATGGGTTCATTCAGTATTTGGCATTGGTTAATCGTGTTGGTCATTGTGATGTTGGTCTTTGGTACCAAAAAATTACGCAATATCGGACAAGATCTTGGAGGCGCAGTAAAGGGCTTTAAAGATGGCATGAATAGCGCCGACGCTACGAAAGAGCAGATCCCCTCAGGCGGAGCAACTACAGACAAGACTGTGGATGTGCAAGCTAAAGATCTGAATAAGTAAGCATTTAATATCAATGAGCGCTCATGATTGATCTTGGAGTTTCAAAACTTGCGCTCATTGCGGTAGTCGCCTTAATTGTGGTGGGCCCTGAGCGCCTGCCTAAAGTGGCCCGCGTTGCTGGCAATTTATTTGGACGTGCACAGCGTTACATGTCTGAAGTGAAATCTGAAGTTAACCGTCAAATGGAGATGGAAGAGTTCAGAAAGATACGGGAAGAAAGTACTGCAGTACTCAAAGAGGTTGAGAACAGTATTCATTCGACCGCTCAAGAAGTCACTACCCATCTGAGTGATCAAGCTGATCTGGGTTTAGCAAGCTCAACGAGTTTTGACTCGATTCCCAATGAGCAAGATGTCATTCGGAAGACGCAGCGTCAAGGCAGAAATAGTTGGGCAAATAAACGCGCAGCTAGACCTTTATGGTTCAAACGTTCCTCAGGAATTCGGACAAGGGTGCAATCGGGCGCCGCCAGAATGAAGCGTTTTCATCACAGCGCCAGTAAGTAATTCTTTTATTTCCCCATGACTGAAAATCACCCTACTGAAGATTCAGGATTACAAGAATCCTTTCTCTCCCATTTATTTGAGTTACGCGATCGCATTATTAAGGCCGGCTTAGCAGTGATCGTCGTATTTGCTTGCTTAGTGTATTGGGCTCCAGATATTTTTCATCTATTTGCACAGCCTCTTCTCAATGCGCTGCCTGCTGGTGGAAAAATGATTGTGACTGATGTAACGGGCTCTTTCTTTGTGCCGATGAAGGTCACTATGTTGGCTGCATTCATGATTGCCTTACCAGTGGTGATGTACCAGCTGTGGGCATTTATTGCGCCTGGTCTTTATATGCACGAACGGAAATTAATTCTGCCTTTGGTCGTGAGTAGTTACACCCTATTTATTGTTGGGATGGCTTTTGCTTACTTCTTAGTATTTCCAACTGTTTTTAAATTCATGGCAAGTTATAACGCTCCGCTCGGTGCGGAGATGTCTACCGATATTGATAACTACCTGAGTTTTGCAATGACTAGCTTCTTAGCGTTTGGAATTACCTTTGAAGTGCCTGTAGTCGTCGTGGTACTGGTGCGCATGGGTATGGTCACCTTGGCAAAGTTAAAAGAGATTCGTCCTTATGTGATTGTGGGTGCTTTCATTATTGCTGCTGTTGTAACGCCCCCAGATGTGCTGTCCCAGTTATTGCTAGCGATACCGATGATCGTGCTCTATGAGATCGGGCTTTTAGCCGCTCGCCTATATGTACCTAAAGACAAAGAAGATCAGACCAGCTCTGCATCGGATTCATCGATTTGACGTTTAGTAATGTTGGTATTTAACCAAGCAGTCACTCGATCGAATCGATAGCGTCTTTGTCTGAGATTACCTTCTTGATCTAAATTGGTTCCAGAAAACGCCTTACCAGCAGCAAGCAAGCTACGGCGTTGACTAATTGTTTCAATCTGAATCAGTCTAGGTAATATTTTTGGTAACTCCCAACGAATATCAACCACCACACAATGCTCATGTTGTAGCTGACTGACTTCACAGAGCAGTAACTCGGCCTTAGTCATCTGAAATTGATTGGCGATGATCATGCGATGGCACATCAGGATCCATTCTTCATCAAGCTTATGTTCGGCGTGATGATTTAATGCGTGATCAGCGAGGAGCGCAAGTTCATACCAGTCATTGCGTTTTGGATTTGGCACGCTCTCTAGAATTTTCTGCAGCAGCTCAGTTGCTTCAGCGACCCCTTGTTGTTGCGCTTGCCAAATCCAATAGGATGCTTGCAGACCACGAACCGGCTCTTCGATTTTTTCTCGCTTGCGCCACAAGTTAGCCCCTTTCCGAAACTGAGCTTGCGGATGCCCCAAGTCTGCAGCACGATCAAAGCAGCGATCACTCTCTGCTGCGCTATATCCAGAAAACTGAGGACGTCGATAAATTTCTCCTAGAGCAAACCAAGCATCTCGATCGCCATCTTTTGCGGCAAGCTCTAACCAATGCGCTGCTTTTTTTAAAGAAGCATTCGATTTGCCACCCTCTATTTTTTCAGCTTGGTCTATTTGATCAATGCGAGCTAAACGTAAACCTAGCGTGAGCTTGGCAATAGTGAGCCCTAATTCGGCAGAGCGATGCAAAGCTTCTTCATTATTTTCCACAAGCCAAGAGTTCCACAATGATGAGAGGGTTTGATTTTTGGGTTGAAGTTTGATTAGCAGCTCTTTGGCTAAATGGGTAAAAGCTGATTCAGAATCAGCAAGCTCTTGTAAATACTGCCTAGCTAGTTCTTGAAGCTCTTCAAAGTTGAGCGCAGATACTTTGTTGTTTGAAGACAAAGTGTTTTTACTCTTAAGCCACTGCTGAACTTGCCCTTGCAATGTTTCGTTTGAGGGGTTAATTAGTAGATTGGCCAGTTGCCACTTTGCGCTGGCGCTATTGGCATGACTTAGCTCCCAAAAAATATCCCAGGCAAAGCCAAAAGACGGCGAATGAAAGGTTTCTGATAACGGAATCTGGGTAATTTGCTCGTAAAGTCTCGATACCTCACCAACTTCTGAGGATTTTTCCTCAAGAGATTGATTTTTAAGGCTTAAGTAGCATTTTTCTAGCCAAATTAGGGCATTACCGGGCTGAATTGGGGTTTTAAAGGATCCAGTAAGGTAAGCGGATGCGAGTTTTTGTTGCGCGAATACATCACCTAATCGGGCTGAACTGAGGATTTTTAAGAATTCGCGACTTGCCATATGACAATTTTGTCATTCAAGGGCATAAAAAGACAGAAAACAAAGGTCTTGTTGTCGAGATACAACGAAGAAAGCCAAAAAACTCCCTTTTGACAAGCAAAAAGAGTCTCTAAATACCCTAGCACCCAGTCGAGCAAGGCAAAACCAGCAAAATTCAAGGGTCCCAGTTTTTTAGGGCATTACTTTCAATTTATGGAGATTTAAAGAATGAAAAAATCGCTATTCGCACTCGCAGCTGTTGGTGCACTTGCTGGCACAGCACAAGCCCAGTCAAGCGTAACCGTTTATGGAATTTTCGATATTGGAGTTACTGGCGGCAACGATCGCGTTGGCACCGGTTCTGCCATTGGCACTACCAATAATGCACCTGGCACTATCAAAACTACTGCCATGGCTGTTGCGCAATCCGGTGAGTCAACTTCACGTTTAGGCTTTAAGGGATCCGAAGATTTGGGCGGCGGCTTGTCTGCTGTATTCACAATCGAAACAGCGCTTGCGCCTTCTTCTACTTCTTCCGTAACTTTAATCAGTACTACCCGACAAGCTTTCGTTGGCCTCAAGAAAAACGGCGTTGGTTCTTTCTTGGCTGGTACACAGAACACCACAATTTACGATGCCGTTCTCGCCTCTGATCCTAGCGGCGTAAACAACTATGCTGGTAACTTGATCACTACCAACCAAGTTTCTGGTGCAGGTCAAGCAGCAGCGTCAAGCAATACTGCTGGTACTTATGGCCTGGCAAGCAATATTTCTTATAACACCCGTGTAGCCAACGCCTTGCAGTTTAAGTCTGAATCATTTTCAGGCGTTACAGTCCGCGCAATGGTTCTTGGAGCAGTTAAGAATTCATCAGTTACTACCAATAGTGGTGCCGGTGCGGGTTCTGGTGGCGTATCCAACGTTACTGGTGGCGGACTTGGTCTTGACTACACATGGAGTAAGTTGAATGTGACAGCTAACTATCAGCAATTTAATGCATACGCTAATGATAAAGTCGCAGCTTCAACTACTGCAGTCATGTTCGGTGCTGGTACTGATAGTAACGTTGGTTCTACTTCTGCTGCTGGTACAAACGTAAACGATGCTGGTACCTATCTTGCTGCCAACTATGACTTTGGTATTTTGAAGGCTTACTACCAGTACGTTAACCGTAAGGCTACTCAAGCTAACAATTCTCTTTACTATCAAAAGTACTCGGCTAATCAGATTGGTGTGAACTCATATATCACTCCTACAGTCCAAGTTTGGGCTTCTGCTGCGGTTGGTAAATTTCAACCTGAGGCTGCCTTTAATGCATCTGGTAACGTCTATACGCCCGGTAGTACTAATTTGACTGCATTCCAGATTGGTTCAAACTACTGGTTAAGTAAGCGTACTAATTTATACGCTATCTATGGTCAAGCAGCTCAGTCCAACCAAGCGTTTACTTCAGGTGCTAATCCCATCTCGTACAACATCAATAACTATGGTGTTGGTGTACGTCACACTTTCTAATTTGACGCTAGCATAGGCTAGTCAATAATTAGTTTGGGATTAAATTAATCCACTGTGGAAACACAGTGGATTTTTTCTTTTGGGGAACAATAATCAGATTGGCAATAAAAATAGAGTGCTTTACAAAATCTTTGTGATAATGAGATTATTCTTCCTTAAGCCTTAAAGTTGTGAACATGCTGTTGTACAAAAATTGGAGATTATCAAAATGAAAAAAATATCTTTTCAGAGAAATATGAATTCAGGATTTTGGTTTAGCTTAATGCTAGCAACTGCCTCATTAACATCGATGGCAGCCAGCCCAACCTTAGATAAGATGAAGACCTCTGGAGCAATTACCATGGGCGTTAGGGAGTCATCGATACCGATGTCTTACACCACGGGAGACAGTCGTTTTGATGGCTATCACGTTGAAATTTGCCGCATGATTTTGGGCGACATTAAAGACAAGCTAGGGATGAGCACTCTGCGCATCAATTATCAGCCTGTTACCTCTCAAAACCGGGTGCCATTAGTCCAAAACGGTACAGTAGATATCGAATGTGGAACCACTACGAACAATGCTGCTCGCGGCAAAGATGTTGGTTTTGCCTATACTTTATATGTTGAAGAGGTTCGCATTGCGGTTAAGGCAAACTCTAATATCAAAACGATTGAAGACTTAAATGGAAAAAGAGTTGCTAGCACCACTGGCACTACTTCTGTTCAGTTGATTCGAAAAAACCAAAAAGCTAAAGATATCAAGTTTGAAGAAGTTTATGGAAAGGACCACGCTGACAGCTTCTTATTGCTTGAGTCAGGCCGTGCCGATGCTTTCGTGATGGATGGATCAATTTTGGCTGGCAATATTGCCAATGCCAAAAATCCAAAGGATTTTAAGATTGTTGGAGAGCCTTTGAGTATTGAGCCTATTGCGATCATGGTCTCCAAAAACGATCCTGAGTTTAAGGCTGCTGTTGACGATGCAATCACTAAGATTGTTAAGAATGGCAATATGCCTAAGCTTTGGAATAAATGGTTTCTGTCGCCCATTCCACCCAAAAATATCGTCGTTGGCTTAGAGTTGTCTTCTGCCACGAAAAATGCTTGGGCGCATCTGAATGACAAGCCTGCTGAGGACTACGTAGCCAAGTAAGTATTATTTTTATTAAGGCAAGTTAACTAATGGCATTGGATTTTGGCGTCTTTTGTAAGAACACCCTAGACGGAGGAGTAGTAGAGCACTGCTTCTCCTCTATCTTTGGTCTAGCTGCTAATAGTGATCCAAGTTATTTGGATTGGCTGATCAGCGCCTGGGGGTGGACGCTCTTGGTCTCTGGTCTTGGCTTAGCAATCGCAATCGTTCTAGGCATACTCATGGGCGCCTTGCGAACTTTACCCGACACAAAAATAACCTATCAATTTTTTTTATGGTTCTCTACCTGCTGGGTTGAGTTATTTCGTAACATTCCAATCATTGTCCAAGTCTTTCTTTGGTATTACGTTATACCTGCATTCATTACGCCTTTGAAGGCGGTTCCTTCTTTTTGGTTGGTCAGTATTGCCTTAGGTTTTTTCACATCCGCCCGAATTGCAGAGCAGGTTAGAGCAGGTATTGGATCAATACCAAGCGGGCAACGTGCCGCGGCAACCGCTCTTGGACTTACTACTCTCCAAAGCTATCGCTATGTGATTTTGCCGATCGCTTTGCGAATTGTGATTCCACCTCTGACTTCAGAGAGCATGAATCTGATTAAGAACTCTTCAGTCGCATTTGCGGTATCGGTTCCCGAGTTAACACTTTTTGCTATGCAGGCACAAGAGGAGACCTCCCACGGTATCGAAGTGTATCTAGCGGTGACTGCGCTTTATGCCTTGTCAGCATTCTTTGTGAACTGGGTCATGACCTTGATTGAAAAAAGAAGTCGTATTCCAGGTGTGGTCAATATCTCCCCTAGTGCTAAGTTAGCTCACTGATGGCCCCGCTATGTTAAGTCTTGATCTAAGTTTTTATAACTGGGGGCTAGTTACTAATTATCTGTTAAAGGGTTTCCTCTTTAGCGTACAGCTCACCATCATCGCAACAGTAGGCGGCATTGCTTTTGGTACAGTTCTGGCGCTGATGAAGCTTTCTGGAAAAGCCTTACTAGAATATCCGGCTACATTCTATGTCAATACGATGAGGTCCATTCCCTTGGTTATGGTGATTTTGTGGTTCTTTTTAATTATCCCGATGCTCATTGGCAGACCCATTGGCGCAGACCTGTCTGCAACTATTACCTTTATTGCTTTTCAGGCAGCGTTCTTTGCTGAGATTGTGCGGGCTGGCATTCAATCTGTACCTTTAGGCCAGACCTTTGCAGCAGAAGCCTTAGGAATGACTTATGGTCAAAATATGCGTTTGATTGTTTTGCCACAAGCTTTTAGAAATATGATTCCTGTATTTATGACTCAAGTCATTATTTTGTTTCAAGATACCTCCCTAGTTTATGCCATTGGTGCTTATGATCTACTCAAGGGTTTTGAGATTGCCGGTAAAAATTATGGTCGCCCAATCGAGACTTATGCTTTAGCTGCGATCACTTATTTTGTGATTTGTTTTTCGCTTTCTAGAGTGGCCAGGAAGATTCAAGCCAAAGTTGCCATTATTCGTTAATTATTTGTATAAATTCCTACCTCATCATGATCGAACTTAAAAACGTTTCCAAATGGTACGGCTCCTTTCAGGTGCTGACAGATTGCAGCGTCTCAATCACGAAAGGGGAAGTCATGGTGATTTGTGGACCCTCTGGATCTGGAAAATCGACCCTCATTAAAACAATTAATGCTTTGGAACCATTTCAGGCGGGTGAGATCGTGGTTGATGGAATCAATCTACATGATCCTAAAACTGATTTGCCTAAGCTAAGGGCTCGCATTGGTATGGTATTTCAGCAGTTTGAGTTATTCCCTCATTTAAGCGTTACTGAAAACCTCACACTTGCCCAAATGAAGGTCCTTGGCCGCCCTATAGATGAAGCCAAGGCTCATGGTTTGAAATATTTAGACCGGGTTGGATTGATTGCTCAGAAGGATAAGTTTCCAGGACAATTATCGGGTGGTCAGCAGCAGCGAGTGGCCATTGCCCGCGCATTAAGTATGGATCCAATTGTGATGTTATTTGATGAGCCAACCTCAGCCTTAGACCCCGAAATGGTTGGTGAAGTGCTTGATGTCATGGTAGGTCTTGCAAATGATGGCACAACAATGTGTTGCGTTACACATGAAATGGGTTTTGCACGCAAGGTTAGTGACCAAGTCATTTTTATGGATCAGGGCCAAATTATCGAAAACTGCAGCAAAGAAGAATTTTTTGGTGAATCTAGCAAGCGTTCACACCGCGTTCAAGATTTCTTGTCCAAGATCTTGGCGCACTAATTTTCTTATTTGGGACTAGGGCGCTTTCCTACTCGAAGTTTCAAATCTAGCGGTTTACTCTTGCGAATGATTTTGAGATCAACTTCATCCCCGGGTTTTTCTTGTGCAATCAGATTAAGCAAGCTACGAACATCATCAATGTTTTGATTATTGACAGAGAGTAAAACATCACCAGGCTTTATACCACCTCGGTCTGCAGGCCCTTGGTCTAGTACTCCAGATAAAACAACGCCGTGCGTATCTTTCGATAGCCCAAGGGACTCTAATAGTTCTGGCGTTAAATTTTGGGGCTCAACACCAATCCAACCTCTGGTGACGCTACCATTTTTAATAATGGCTTCCATTATTTGCTTTACTAAGTTAATCGGAATGGCAAAGCCAATTCCCATTGAGCCACCATTGTTAGAAAAGATTGCAGTGTTGATGCCAATCAGATTTCCACGGGTATCAATGAGCGCTCCTCCGGAATTCCCAGGATTAATTGCAGCATCGGTTTGAATAAAGTTTTCAAAAGTATTTATACCTACGCGATCTCTACCCATTGCTGAAACAATTCCAGAGGTTACAGTCTCTCCAACGCCAAAAGGATTGCCGATGGCTAAAACAACATCCCCAATATGAACCGAGTCAATCTTTCCAAGTGTGATTGGAGTTGGTAAATTAGATGCATCAATCTTGAGAACAGCAATATCGGTTTCAGGATCACTGCCAACGACTTTTGCTTTAAATTTTCGGTTATCAGAAAGAGCGACTTCAATTTCATCTGCGTCGCTAATGACATGGTGATTGGTGATGATCACACCCTCTGGACTCACCAAGACTCCGGAGCCTAGACTAGATATGGGATCGCTATCAGGGCTGTCACCAAAGAAAAATTGATTGAAGCGATCTGTTTTTTTATTCTTGTCTTTTGAGCCAGCTGGTTTATTTGAGTTTTTGCTAGTAAAAATATTGACGACTGCGGGCATCGATTTTTTTACTGCCTCATGATATGAACCCGGGCTTAGGTTGGAGCTATCTTCATTTTCTTTGAGGGTAACGCTATCGACAATGGTGGTGATATTGGTTTGCGCCAACCAATCCGGTTTCAGTGTGATGAGAATGAACCATGCCGCCAGAAGTATGGTGATAGCCTGGGCAAAAAGAAGCCAAAGTCGATTGAGCATCTGCTTTAAATTACCTCGGTTTATTTTTTGAGACTGTCTCGAATCTCTCTTAGCAACACAATATCTTCAGGTGTTGGTGGGGGAGGGGGCGCATCGGCTACCCGAATCTTATTAACTACTTTGACCATTTGAAAGATCACAAAAGCCAGCAAAATGAAATTAATCGAAATGGTGATGAAATTACCGTAGGCAAAGATGGGGACACCCGCCTTTTTCAGGGCGTCATAGGTTCTGGGGACGTTATCCGGGACACTTCCCAGGACAATAAACAGGTTAGTAAAGTCGATATGACCGCCTAAAAGGGTCGAGATGACAGGCATCACGATGTCATTGACTAGGGAATCGACGATCTTGCCAAAAGCCCCGCCAATAATGACACCAACGGCTAAATCAATCACGCTCCCCTTAACCGCAAAGTCCCGAAATTCCTTTAAAACACCCATAATTACCTTTCTTTCTCTGCCAATTGTGCCTACCCGAAGATTAACCTCAGATCTTTCTTCATCAAACCACTTTTTACTTTAAAATCCTACCTTTAAGCAATTTTCACTATTAAACGCGTCTTTTGAGGATTTTTTGTAAATGAGTGACAAGCCCAGCATGGACAAAGATCGCCGCCAATGGCTGATCGCTACTTCTGCGGTTGGAGGCGTTGGTGCCGCTGCAGCCCTCTACCCCTTCGTTGACAGTTTTGAGCCTTCTGAGCGCGCTAAAGCCGCTGGCGCAGCTGTTGAAATTGATATCTCTGGGATGAAGCCAGACGAGATGAGAACCATTGAGTGGCGCGGTAAGCCGGTTTGGGTGATTCGTCGGACTGAAGCTCAATTGGCTGAGTTACCTCAAAATGACCCCAATTTGGCCGACCCAGAGTCCAAGCGAAATCCAGCTGAATTGACCCCGCCCTATGCTCGTAACGAATGGCGCTCCATTAAGCCTGAATACCTTGTCGTAGTCGGTATTTGCACCCATTTGGGCTGCTCACCCTCTGCTAAGTTTGATGCAGGTCCTCAGCCCTCCTTGCCAAATACTTGGCCAGGTGGCTTCCTTTGCCCATGCCATGGTTCTACCTTTGATATGGCAGGTCGTGTATATAAAAATAAACCAGCCCCAGATAACCTTGAAGTACCGCCCCATATGTATTTGAGCGATACCAAGATTCTGATTGGCGATGATAAGAAGGCCTAAGGAGAAATAAATGGCATTCCATGAAAAAGAAGTTCCTGCAAACGCATCCGCTGGTGAAAAAGTTTTAGCCTGGGTAGATTCACGCCTTCCGGTAACTGAAGCGTTTAAGCGTCATATGAGTGAGTACTATGCGCCTAAGAATCTCAATTTTTTCTACATCTTCGGCGCACTAGCGATTGTTGTTTTAGCAATTCAGATTACTACCGGTATTTTCTTGGTAATGAACTACAAACCAGATGCTGCCAAGGCGTTTGAGTCTGTGGAATACATCATGCGCGAAGTACCATGGGGCTGGGTCATACGTTATATGCACTCCACTGGCGCCTCAATGTTCTTTGTCGTGGTGTACATGCACATGTTCCGTGGCTTGATCTACGGTTCTTATCGCAAGCCCCGTGAATTGATTTGGATTTTCGGTTGTGCAATTTTCTTATGCTTGATGGGTGAGGCTTTCTTTGGCTACTTGCTCCCATGGGGTCAAATGTCTTATTGGGGTGCTCAGGTTATTGTGAACTTGTTCTCCGCTATTCCATTGATCGGCCCAGATCTCTCCCTGTGGCTGCGTGGTGATTATGTCGTTGGTGATGCAACACTGAACCGTTTCTTTGCATTTCACGTAGTAGCGATTCCATTGGTACTTATTGGTTTAGTAGCCGCACACATTTTGGCATTGCATGAAGTTGGCTCAAACAATCCTGACGGCGTAGAAATCAAAAATACACTTGATGCGCAAGGCCATCCTGTTGATGGAATTCCTTTCCATCCCTTCTACTCTGTACACGATGTGATGTACTTGGGTGGTTTCTTGATGATCTTTGCTTTGATTGTTTTCTTTGCACCTGAGATGGGTGGCTACTTCTTAGAGGCCAACAACTTCATCCCTGCAAACCCATTACAAACGCCTCCACACATTGCCCCAGTTTGGTATTTCACACCGTTCTATTCCATGCTGCGTGCAACTACTAGTAACTTCTTGTTGCCATTGTGGATTTTCTTGGCTGTGATTTTGCTAATGTTTGCAAAGATGGCTAAGACCTGGAAGACCAAAGGAATTTGTCTGTTGATCTTGGTTGTATTGGCGGTTGGCTTTAAATTCTTGGATGCAAAATTCTGGGGTGTGGTGATTATGGGTGGTTCAGTAGTGATCATGTTCTTCCTGCCATGGCTTGATCACTCCCCCGTGAAGTCAATTCGTTATCGCCCACAATTCCATAAATATATTTACGGAATCTTTGTCGTGAGCTTCGTGATTTTGGGCTACTTGGGTATTCAGCCACCATCACCTACTTATGAAAAGATTTCTCAGGTTTGTACCATTTACTATCTGGGCTTTTTCTTGGGAATGCCGTTCTGGAGCAAGCTGGGTAAATTTAAGCCAGTTCCATCACGCGTGACTTTTGAAGCGCATTAATTAAGATACCAGAGAGATATTAGGAACGAGTATGAAACAGATTCTGCAAACCTTGAAAAGCCTCTGCCAAGTCAGTCTGCTGGTAGCAGCTTTGGGAATGAGTTTTAATGTAAGCGCAAATGAAGGTGGATTTCCATTAGATGCTGCGCCAAATCGTGTCAGCAATAATGCTTCTTTGCAAAATGGCGCAAAACTATTTGTCAATTATTGTTTTGGTTGCCATTCTGCGACCAGCGTTCGTTATAACCGGATGCGCGATATTGGTCTGACCGATCAGCAAATTAAAGACAATTTAATTTTGACTGATGCCAAGGTTGGCGATTTGATGACGATTGCAATGTCGCCAAAAGACGCTAAGGTCTGGTTTGGTAAGGTTCCACCCGATCTTTCTGTAGAGGCTAGAGCTCGCGGTACTGATTGGCTCTATACCTATTTGCGTACTTTCTATAAAGACGATGAGCGTCCAACTGGCTGGAATAACCTTGTGTATCCAAACGTTGGTATGCCCCATGTTTTATGGCAATTGCAAGGTCAGCGTGCCGCGAAGTTTGAAGAGCGTAAAGACCCACATGATGAGTCTAGAACTGAAAAGGTATTCGTAGGCTTTGAGCAGTTAACCCCAGGCACAATGAGTGTTCAAGATTATGACGACAATATTGCCGATTTAGTTTCATTCATGTCTTGGATGGCTGAACCTGTGCAACTAGAGCGTAAGCGTTTAGGTGTGATTGTTCTGCTATTCCTAGCCGTCTTTACCTTATTTGCTTGGCGCTTGAATAAGGCTTATTGGAAAGATATCCACTAAGATCCGAACTGAATTTAAAGTAGTACTGTGAAGTGTTGATTAAGGAAATTTATTTATGATGGTGTTGTACTCGGGTACCAATTGCCCATTCTCGCAACGCTGCCGTCTAGTGCTTTTTGAAAAAGGCATGGACTTTGAAATTCGTGATGTCGACTTATTTAATAAGCCAGAAGATATCTCGGTAATGAACCCTTACGGCCAAGTTCCAATCTTGGTTGAGCGTGATCTCATTTTGTATGAATCAAACATCATCAATGAATACATTGATGAGCGTTTTCCTCATCCACAATTGATGCCGCCAGATCCGGTTGCTCGTGCACGTGCGCGTCTCTTTCTTTTCAATTTTGAGAAAGAACTGTTCGTCCACGTTGCCGCTCTAGAAAATGAAAAAGGTAAGGCAGCAGAAAAGGTTCACGAGAAGGCTCGCCTAGCTATTCGTGATCGCTTGACTCAGTTAGCTCCAATTTTTGTGAAGAACAAATATATGCTCGGCGAAGAGTTCTCAATGCTAGACGTAGCTATTGCGCCTTTATTGTGGCGTCTTGAGCATTACGGCATTGATCTTTCTAGAAACGCAGCTGCGCTTTTGAAGTATGCAGAACGAATCTTTAGTAGACCGGCCTATATCGAGGCATTGACGCCTTCCGAAAAGGTTATGCGCCGCTAAGCGGTTCATTTGTCAGATCAGATCAATATGTCTGACGTCCCAAGCAACAAGCCCTATCTAATCCGTGCACTACACCAGTGGTGTGCGGATTTTGGTTTTACCCCTTTCATAGCTGTATTTGTCGATCAAAACGTGGAAGTGCCCATGGAGTTCGTCAAGAAAGACGAGATTGTGCTTAATCTTTCTACCGAGGCCTGCCATAACTTACAAATTGAGAATGACTGGATCAGCTTTCAGGCAAGGTTTGGCGGTGTTCCTAAAAAGATTTTGGTCCCAATAAGCCATGTTTTAGCTATATATGCACGGGAAAATGGCCAGGGAATGTCATTTCCATTCGATCCCAACCAAGTAAAAACCCAAAATAGACCCAGCGAGCAGGGGGGTAGCGATGTGCCTCCTAAGCCCAATCGCCCATCTTTAAAGATTGTGAAATAGGCTAAAATTCTATCCGTGCCCCTTTAGCTCATCTGGTAGAGCAACTGATTTGTAATCAGTAGGTGGTCTGTTCGAGTCGGACAAGGGGCACCATTCATTTAGTTCAGATCTCAAAGCAAATTACTTTTTGAGGTCTCTGGTAAAAATACTAGAGCTAAGATCGCAGATACTCCCAAAAATGTAGTGGGATACCATAGGCCAATCAATGAGCTGCCACTTACATGGTTGGCCCAAGTAACAATAAACGGCAGCATTCCCCCGATCCATCCAGCCGCTAAATTATGGGGAAATGTGGCTGCACTATTTCTAGACTTTGCTGGAAACAACTCAGCAAGCATTGCTGCTTGTGGTCCTCCAAGCAGGCCTAATATAAATGACAAGCCAAGCATAATTGAGCTGATGGACAAAATGTCTACTCTAGTGATAGGAGTATGAAGCCCAATTTTTTGCATCAACCAAAATGCTGGCAGGATTAATGCGGCTCCTAAGATGAGGCCTATAGTCACCACTGGCTTTCTGCCAATTCGATCAGATAACCATCCAGCAAAGATAATTGTTAGTACCAAGAAAATAGTTGAAAAAACGCTTAATTGATCCACTAGCTCTGTAGAGAGCTTGACAGTGGCCTTAAGAAAAATTGGCAGATAGACCTGTGAGCAAAAGAACAGCACTGCGCCACCACCAGAAAGACAGAAAAAGAGGAGCAGCATCTTCTTGCGAATTTCTGAGTTCTTAAAATTATTAATGAGTTGACCTTCAGTTTTAATATTTTCTTTTTTTAGTGTCTCGAATGCCGGAGTCTCCTCGAGAGTTCTGCGGAAATAAAGTGCTAGCAGAAGCAACAAGAATGAAACAAAGAATGGAATTCTCCAGCCCCACGCTTGAAACTCTTCTGCTGATAGCCATCCCTGTAATAGTGTTATCTGCAAAGTAGAGGCCAAAATACCAAATGGCCCCATGAGTTGTAAAAAGCTCGTTTTGAAACCCCGATTTTTTTCTCCAGCATGTTCAGCCAGGAAGATTGCGCCCCCACCAATTTCTCCGCCAGCAGAAAATCCCTGCAAAATTCGAAGGCTAACCAAGAGAATTGGAGCCAAGACACCAATTTGTGCGTAAGTGGGTAAAAAGCCAACTAAAAGCGTTGCCAGCCCCATGATGGAGATGGTGATCATAAATACGGGCTTGCGGCCAATGCGGTCCCCCATAGAGCCAAAAAATGCGGCTCCTATTGGTCTGACTATCATTCCCACTCCAAAGGTAGCCAAGCTAGCCAAAAGGCTGGAAGAGGGGTCGTTAGATGGAAAGAATAAAGGGCCAAAAGTAACCGCCAAGGCGCCGAAGGTCAAAAAGTCATACCACTCCAAAAAAGTCCCAAAACACGCTGCAATCAGCATTTTGAGATAGCTTTGTTGCTGAGGGGGGAATTGTAAGTTACTGTTTTTATTCACTTTAATTAAATTCTACTAATATTTGTTGCAAAGCAGCAAAAAGTTCTTGATTTGTCATTCTGGTTTAGTTATAGTTTTATGGTGCAGTGCAATATTTAAAGTTTTTGTATGCATTAAATGCACTTAATTGATTAGTTGTACCACTTAATTACTGGAGAAATATATGAACCAAGAACAAATCACCGCTAAATTGTCCCAAATTAACAGCAAAGGCCTCGAGGCTACATTTTCTTTGAGCGAAGCTGCTCTCGAAAACGCCCAGAAATTGGCTGAGTTGAACTATGCAGCCTCTAAAGATGCATTAGTTAACGCACAAGATGGTATTCAGCAAGTTTTGAATGCTAAAGATCCAAAGCAAGTAACTGAAATCATCAGTGCTGATGCATTGCAATCTGCTGGTACACAAGCTGTTGCTTACCAACGCAAAGTTACTAAAGTAATGCGCGATAGCAACAAAGAACTCGCGAACGTTATCGAAGCGAACATTGACCAATTGCAAAACGGTTTCCAAGAGTGGGTAAACACCATTTCTGCTAACGCTCCTGCAGGTTCCGATGCATTCCTGTCAACATTCAAGACTGTATACGGTAGTGCATTGCAAGGTTTTGAGCAGTTCCGCTCTGCAAGCAAAGAAGCTTTTGCAACTGCAGAAAAAACTGCTGAGCAAGCAATTGACGCTGTTCAAGGTCAGATCACTCAAGTGAAAAAAGCTGCTCCTGCATCACGTGCACGCAAAGCTGCTTAATTGCTAAAGTTTTAAACGGTATTTAGTTTTAAGAAAACCCGCTGTAGAAATACGGCGGGTTTTTTATTTGCTGATTTATTAATCAGAATCGTCCGCAGACTCAATCAGTGGCGAAGCGAGATTCTTGCTAGGCTTTACGCCCAGCTCGCGAACTCTTTCAGCTGAACGTATCAAATTACCCTTACCAGACTTCAGTTTATTGAAGGCATCGTGATAACTCGTTTGCGCCTGGTCTAAGCGTTGACCGAGTTTTTCAAGATCATCCACAAAGTTCACAAATTTATCGTAGAGATTGCCACACTGCTTAGCGATCTCCAGTGCATTGCGATTCTGATGGTCTTGTCTCCACAAGTGAGCAACGGTTCGCAGTGTAGCCATTAGAGTGCTCGGGCAAACTAAAACGATATTCTTAGCAAGCGCCTCTTGGTAGAGATTAGGCGCAGTCTTGAGAGCCAATAAGAATGCGGGCTCTACCGGAACAAACATCAACACAAAATCGACCGAGCCAATACCGTAGAGGGAGCTATAGTTCTTTGCAGATAAGCCTTGGATATGTTGACGTAAGGATTGAATATGGGCTGCAAGTTCTTGCTCAGCAATGACGGGGTCAGTACTTTCAGCATGGCGGGCATAAGCGGTAATGGAGACCTTGCTATCCACGACAAGGCTACGACCTTCGGGTAATTTGACTACAACGTCAGGTTGGAGGCGTGAACCATCGGTAAGGGTATGGCTATCTTGCACTAAATACTCCTCACCTTTACGCAGGCCAGAAGATTCTAAGATCGACTCTAGAACGAGCTCACCCCAGTTACCTTGAACTTTAGAGTCACCCTTGAGTGCTTGGGTGAGGGAGCGAGTCTCATCGGACATTTTGAGATTCAGATTAGCAAGACGTTCTATCTCACTTTTTAAGGCAAAGCGCTCGCGTGCTTCATTGCCATAGGAAGTGTTGACCTGTTCTTTGAATTCAGTGAGTTTAGTTTGTAGTGGCTTCAGGAGGGCATCTAAGCTAGCTGCATTCTGTTCGGTGAATCGCTTGGATTTATCTTCCAGAATCTCATTAGCTAAATTCTTGAACTGACTGGTCAGGGCCTCTTTAGCTTCATTGAGAGATTCAATTCGTCCTTGGCCCTGTTTACGCTCCGAATCGAGTTCAGCCTCGAGCCGAATGGCTTTTTGAATGGCCTGGTCCCGTTCTTGCTGAACGCCGGTAAATTGTTGAAGTGAGGCGCGAAGACTAAATGTGTAGACCAATAGGCCTATACAAATTCCAAAGGCTAGGCCTAATAAAAGAAGAGTATCTAAGCTCAAATTCAAGTTAGAGTCAATTAGGCTTTAACGAGCTTTTGAAGTTCGCCGCTTTGGAACATTTCTGTCAGAATGTCAGAGCCGCCAATGAATTCACCATGGATATAGAGTTGGGGAATCGTCGGCCAATTAGCATATTGCTTAATCCCTTGACGAATATTTTCATCATCAAATACGTTAACGGTATGCAGATTCTCTACCCCAGCTGCCTTCAAAATATTGATGGCATTTCCGGAGAAGCCGCATTGAGGAAATTGGGCAGTGCCCTTCATAAAAAGAACGACTGGGTGTGAGCTAACAATTTCTTTGATTTTTGCTTGGGTGTCCATGATGGTCTTTCTTGAATCAATAAGGATGAGATGATTTTAAAGCTTTATCAGAAATCAGCGGTAAAGCAGATCACGTAAAACCTCATTTTCTGGCGGTACTGACCCTGGGGTGACCAGCTAAATCGGTATGGTTTTGAATATCCCTAAATCCTGCCTCAGCCATCATCCCCATCACCGCATCACCCTGATCAAAGCCATGCTCAACTGCAATGAGTCCTTCTGGCTTGAGATGGGCGTTAGTGCCAAAAATAATCACTTTTAAGCTGCTCAAACCATCTAATTCATCGGTCAATGCTGACTGGGGCTCAAAGCGCAAGTCTCCTTGGCCCAGATGAATATCCCCTTTAGCGATATATGGGGGGTTGCTGACGATGACATCAAATTGATCATTTCCTTCAAGTGCTTGATACCAAGACCCCTGCTTGAAATTGACTCTTTTATCTAATTTGAGATTTCGGGCATTTTGCTGGGCAATCTGTAAGGCTGCTATGGATTGGTCGGTCGCAGTGACCACGGCATTATTTGCCGAGTGGGCGATTGCCAATGCAATAGCGCCTGAACCAGTTCCTAGATCGAGAACTGTTACGGTTCCTGCAACTTGTTTGATTGCATCTAAGGCGAGATCAACTAACAGTTCAGTTTCTGGCCTTGGAATCAAAACCCCTGGCGCAACAGTCAGCTCAATCTCATGAAACCCTTTTTTACCGATGAGATAAGCAATCGGCTCTCCCGCCAATCTTTTCGACTCTAAGGTTTTCCAATCACTCAAGGCAATTGGGCTGAGCGCTAAATCATCTTGAGAGAGCAGAGCACTACGAGGGAGTTGATAGTGCTTATTAATCACATCAGCCAACAAAATACGAGCTTCATTAGCAGGCAGTAGGCTCGAGCCAAGTAAAGCGCGAATTGAGTATTCTGCGCTCATCAGTAATTAGTTATCGCCTAAGGCTGCTAAGAGTTCGGCTTGGTGTTCAGATGCCAGAGCATTACACAGATCATCTAGATCACCATCCATCATGGCATCAATTTTGTAGAGCGTGAGGTTGATGCGGTGATCAGTAATACGTCCTTGTGGGAAGTTATAGGTCCGAATACGATCACTGCGATCACCAGAGCCAATCAGCGACTTTCGAGTCTGCGCTTCGAGCTGATGCTTCTCGCGTTGCCGTGCATCCATGATTCGAGATACTAAGACCTTCATGGCCTGTTCTTTATTACGATGCTGACTGCGATCATCCTGGCATTCAACCACTGTGCCAGTCGGAAGGTGTGTGATACGCACAGCAGAATCTGTTTTATTGATGTGCTGACCACCCGCGCCAGATGCTCTAAAAGTATCAATACGGAGTTCAGCAGGATTAATTTTGACGGCTTCTAACTCGTCTGCTTCAGGCATGACGGCTACAGTACAGGCCGAAGTATGAATGCGTCCTTGAGTTTCAGTTTGAGGAACCCTCTGCACTCGGTGTCCACCCGACTCAAACTTCAGCCTTGAATAGACCGATTGACCTACTAAGCGCAAGACTACCTCTTTGTAACCGCCCAGATCGGATTCAGCCGAACTGACAACCTCTACTTTCCAGCCCTGTCTCTCAGCGAAGCGGGTATACATTCTGAGTAAGTCTCCTGCAAAGAGTGCGCTTTCGTCGCCACCTGTTCCTGCTCGGATTTCTAAGAAGACGTTACGTTCATCATTTTCATCTTTAGGCAGAAGCAGTTTTTGCAATACTGCTTCTAATTCTTCCATCGTCGCAGCTGCTCTTTTTTGCTCCTCATCTGCAAAGTCTTTCATCTCCGGATCTTTGCGCATCTCTTCTGCAGCCTGAGCATCAGCTTCAGCCTGCTTATAAAAACCAAATTGTTCAACTACTGTTGCAATATCAGCATGCTCACGCGTGAGTTTGCGATAGACGTCCATGTCTTTCGTCGACTCTTCAGTAGTTAAGAGGGAATTGAGTTCAGCTAAGCGTGTATCGAGGTGGTCTAGCTTAGCCCGCATACTGGGCTTCATTTATTGATCTTCTGGCTTAGTCTGTAGGGCAAATAATTTTGGGAGGAGTTTAATGAGGGCGTCACGTTCAGCCCCATTTGAGTGCTGCAAGGCATTTAATGAACCATGTAAAAATTTATTGGTTAGGCCTTGTGCCATTGCCTGCAAAACTTCTTGAGGGTCGTCACCACGCATCAGACGCTTCATAGCGCGCTCTAGTTCCAGTTGACGCAGTTGTTCACCTTGCTGCTGGATATCTTGGATGATTGGGACAGCATTGCGGCCTTGCATCCAATGCATAAAATTACCCACTCGATCTTCAATAATTGCTTCTGCTTGACTCACTGCTGCTTGACGCAAAGAGGCGCCAGTCTGAATCATCATCCCTAGGTCATCGACGGTATATAAATACACGTCATTGAGGCGGGCAATCTCAGGCTCGAAATCTCGTGGCACTGCTAAGTCAATCATGACCATCGGCTTATGGCGTCGATGCTTAAGGGCACTTTCGACAAGGCCTAAACCAATAATGGGCAAGGAGGAGGCAGTACTCGAGACGACAATATCAAACTCATGAAGGCGTTGGGGCAGCTCAGAAAGTTTGAAAGATTCTGCTTCTATATTTTGATTGGCAATCGAGCCCGCTAATTCTTCGCCACGTTCAATGGTGCGATTAGCAATGGCAACGTTCTTAGGCTTGTGAGCAACAAAGTGGGTGGCGCATAAATTGATCATTTCACCAGCACCAATAAATAGCACGCGCTGATCTTGAATAGATTCAAAAATTCGCTCTGACAAACGCACCGCTGCAGCTGCCATCGAAATCGAGTGCGCACCAATTTCAGTTGAGCCGCGCACTTCTTTTGCGACGGAAAAGGTTTTCTGAAAGAGTTGATTTAGGTAAGTACCCAATACTCCGGCATCACTCGCCGTACGAACTGCATCTTTCATTTGCCCCAAGATTTGGGTTTCCCCAATCACCATAGAGTCAAGTCCGCAAGCCACTCTAAAAGTATGTCTTACTGCTTCGGATTGTGGCAAAGAATAAATATGGGGTTTTAAGCTGCTGGGGGCGAGGCGCTGGGTTTTGGCTAACCAATCAAAAGTTGCTTCATGCAAAAGATTGGCAGCATTAGAATCATTCGCAGCACAATAGACTTCAGTGCGATTACAGGTCGACAGAATGGTAGCTTCGGGCAGCCCAGCCTGATTCGCGCCAACGAGATGTTGGCGAAGGTTATGCAACGCTTCTTGAAGAAATTCAGGGTCAAAGGCGACTTTTTCCCGAATGGCGACCGGCGCTGTGTGATGATTGATGCCGAGTGTCAACAACTTCATAATGGTGATTATAGATTTGAAGACGCTAATAATGGGGGTTGCAATGGGGTTTTTGGCTTTTCTGGTGATCGGGGGCGGTTCTAGCCTGGCTAGCTGGATTTTCTACCCCATAAAACGACCAATCAAGACTAGCTCAAAGCAACTTTTGTTTGTAATTATTCTGGGGGTAATTGCGGCAATTACTAGCTCTTATTTAGGGCAGTGGTTTGAATTATTTCATTCTGGCCAAATGCTGGAATGGCTTTGCGCCATCTTTGCAGCCACTTTTGTAGGGATTATTTACAGCGTTGCACTAAAGCAAAACCAGCGCTAGCTAGCCCAGACCAAGCCATAAACCCAAAGCACGATTGACCCTGAGCATTTCAGCGTCATCAAGCTGCCCAATTTTTGACCCTATCTTTTCACTTCGCACGGACATAATTTTGTCCACTTGGATCTGAGAGAGTTTGGTAAGTCCATTCTCTGGGCTGGGAAGGATATCAAGCCTAAATAGCGGAGCGTCAACTTTCTCACCGGATACGAGTAGAACTGTTACGGTAGAGTGGACCTCGTTAAACACATCAGATTGGATTACAAGCGCTGGCCGGGGTTTACCAAAATCACCCTGCATTGCAATGGTTACAAGACTGCCTCGCTTCATTCGCCGCCTAAATCATTCAGGGCATCATCAAGGAAGGACATTAAATCCCGATCCGCCCGATCAGTCATTGCCGCCAAGGAAGATTGACGAGCACATTCTTTCTTAAATCCCGGAACCCGAGTATCCGGAACCCAGAGTTGGATCGGCCTTAGACCCGCATTTCGAAGCGAAACCCGATGTTTTTGTACTCGAATTGCGGTGCTGGAGCCCATAGAAACCCTATTAGTATGTTACATGTAACATTTTAACACAGGCAGCTGTTACATGTAACATACTAATCTAAGGCCTTTAATTAGCCAGGGTTAATGGCTACTGCGATGTTGACGCTACACCCAATTAATCTTGGATTGATCATGCGCCAAGAGCCACTGATTGGCTTTTGTGAAGTGCCCACAACTCTCTTGACCGCCCGGTTTTAAAAAGGGGCGATCGGTTTTAAAGACCCCAAGCCCTGAGGGGTGAGATGAACGCAAGATCAATTGATCTTGACCTTTTTCAATCAGGCTGAGTTTTGACTGTGCGTGACCACCCCAAAGCATCCAAACCAAGTGGCGCTTTTGCATAGCTAAAGCACAAATGAGTTGATTAACCAAAGAGCTCCACCCTATGTTGGCATGACTGCCGGCTTCACCTAATTTCACACTGAGGGCTGTATTCAGTAATAGGACGCCTTGAGAGGCCCAATGATGCAAATCACCATGCGGCAAATTTCCAAAACCTTCGAGAGCAAGTGCTTTACGAATATTTCGAAGTGAGCTTGGAAACGCTCTAGAGTTCGTGGGGACATCAGATGGAATAGAAAAAGCTAAACCTTGAGCGAGGCCTGGGGAGTGATAGGGGTCTTGCCCCAAAATAACGACCTTAACTTGATCAACCGGCGTCAAACGCAAAGCATTAAAAAAATTCTTGGCTTCTGGCCGAACTAATTCTGGATGGGTTTGTAGCTCAGACCGAAGATTAGCTTGTAAAGCAAGCCATGCTGATGAAGCAAAATAATCGCCAAGCAATGTCTGCCAATCCTTGGGAATATCTTCTTGTGAAATCAGCATCTAGCAGGAATCAGACAACTGAGAGCTGGTATTGCTTTGGAGTTTGATGAACGTTGAGATTGACCATGCGTTCATGCTCAAGATCTTGTCGATAAAAGCAGACTATGCAGTCTTGATCCATTGTCAGGCTCGTTATGACTTTATCCCAACGAGAGCTCGTCACACGCTGACCGTTGACGCTAGAGATCAAGTCGCCGGGCGCTAACCCCGCTGCCTGGGCTACACCACCATCAAGCACATGGGTTAATCTTAGCCAGCCCTTATCGTCTGTATATCGAATACCGAAAGCCAGCTTCACCATCTCCAGCTTAGCAAGTGATTTAGAACTCACTTTAATCAAGCGAGGGTTAAACCATTTCTCTAAAGGTAGATCTGCAGTACCAAAGATATATTCTGTTTTAAATTGAGACCAAATTTTCTGAAAGCCACTGCCTAATAATCGAGAGATGAGTGTATCAAGGCCATTTTCTTCAATACCATTCATGGTTAAACCATGCTCTTGCCATATCAAGCGCATGAGATCGTCTAGTGACTTGCGGCCTTTTGTGAAATTCCGAATTTGGAGATCAAGTCCCAATGCTAAGAGGGCGCCCTTACCGTAGTAACTGACTACGCTATTAGGAGTATTTTCATCAGCCTGGTAATACTTAGTCCACGCATCAAAAGAGCTATCAGCGAGACTTTGTTTATTTCTTCCTGGACTACGTAAGATGGCGTTCCAGTTATCAGCAATAATACCCAGATACGTTTTTAAATCAATGCGTTTACTGCGAAAGAGTTGCAGGTCATCGTAATAGCTAGTAAAGCCTTCGAATAACCAAAGTAAGCGCGTGTGATTTCTGCAATTTAAACGGTAAGGCTGGAATGCCTTAGCTTGAATACGTTTAACTAACCAAGCATGAAAATATTCGTGACTGCAGAGCCCTAAAAATTCTTGATATGCATTTTCATCAAAAGCTACTTCTGCTTGGGGAACTTGGTCTCTTCGACAAAGCAATGCGGTACTATTGCGGTGTTCTAGACCGCCGTAGCCACTCACTACAGCGTTGACTAAAAATAAATAACGGTTAAACGGAGCGCGTTTACTTTTGGGTTCAAAGAGCGCAATGGTTGAAGAGCAAATTGCCTCCAGATCTTCTGCTAAACGTTTCACCTGAATTGGGTGAATGCATCCCTGAATAGCCATGCTATGCGCTACACCCTGAGACTTCCACTCGACTAACTGAAACTGGCCCATTGCAACTGGATGATCGATCAAGTCTGCATAATTTTCAGCAAGGTAAAAACCAAAGCCTTTTGAATCAATTTTGGCGGACCGCAGGGTGGTTTGAACAGACCAAAACTCTGCATCTGCAGCCTTTGGTGGAACAAGTACCAAGGCACATGGAATATTTTCCTGTCCACACACACTTAAACACAAACTTGTCGCATTCAAAAATGCACGTTCGGTATCTAGATAAGCGGCACGAACGGATGAGTCGAAGGCATATATCGTAGCCAATACCTCCACTGGACCATCAATACGGGGCAGGCGCCACTGATCGTTATTAATGCGCTCAAGCTCAAGCTTCTGATCAGGCTGCTTTAATGAGTGGGCCGCAATAGTCTCAATATGTTTACTAAAGTCTCGTATCAAATAGCTACCTGGGATCCAGCTGGGCATTTGTAAGGCTTGTCCAGCAGGATCAGGGTTCTCAATCCGAAGTTTGACTTGGAAGCGATGACCATGAAGGTCTGCTGGCCAGATCGTGTACTCGATTGCTGGGTAATCTTGAGAAATGATGGGATTCATATTCATCTATCGTGAATTATTTCAGGCTGCTGAATTTTTTCTCGATATCAGTCAACTGTGCCGCACCAGGAAAGCGACTGCCATCCACAAAGAAGATGGTGGGTGTGCCAGTAATACCCAAAGTTTTTGCTAGACTTAGATTTTTATCAATTGCCACAGTATTGCAATCATTTTTACCGGTGATGGGTGTGCCATTGATCATCCAATCGACATAAGTTTTGCTTGGATCGCTAGCGCACCAAATTTGCTTAGATTTTTGTACAGAGTCTGCAGACAAAATCGGAATGAGATAGGTATAGATTGTGACGTTATCAAGTTGCTGCAAGGATTTTTCTAAACGCTTGCAATATCCACAGTTAGGATCCGCAAAGATGGCCAGTTGGCGACTACCGTTGCCATGAACTATCTTGATTGCGTTGGCGCTTGGTAAATCAGCCCATTTAATTCGATTCAGATCATTTTGGCGTTGCTCGGTAATATTTTTACCGGTGGCGACTTCAATGATCTCTCCCTGAAGAAGATATTTACTATTGACATCGGTATAGAACACATCGTTGCCTACTTGAACTTCGTAGATTCCTGCAATGGGAGATACTGTGACAGATTTAATCTTGGTATTGCTACCTAATTTACCTTGGAGCTCAGCTTTGATTTTCTGTTCAGTCTGAGCTGATACAAGGCTTGCAAAACCTAGACTCAAAGTAATGCATAGAAAAAAATTCAATAATTTATTCAAGATTGTTATCCCCAAGAGCCTGTTGAATCAGGCGCTGCTTCAAAAAATGACTTTTATTCACTAGTCCCAGGCCAAAGTTGCGAGCAAAACGTTCTACGTTACTTGCACCAGAAAATAATTTTTTTAATTTATCGGTAACCCAGAGTAATGCGCTCGTATCGCCTTGACGTTCTCGCTCGTAACGGCGCAGTAAAGTTAAATCATTAATGGAGCGAAAGCTCTCACGTTTACCCAAAACATTTAAAAGCGCAGCAACATCGCGCAGTCCTAGGTTGAGTCCTTGGCCAGCTAAAGGATGGATCACATGTGCAGCATCTCCTAGTAGAACAACTTTTGGATCTGATGCCGGTCCAATAAAGCGTTCAGAACGCATTTTACGTAAAGGAAAACTTGCTGGTTGAGAGTGTAGTGTTAACCCGCCGAGTTGTTGAAGAATAGCCCCGTCGGCTATTTCACCAAACTGTTTGGTCCATTCAGATTGACTGAGCTTAAGTAAATGTTCTGCGTGAGCGTTTGAGGTAGACCAGACCATCGAAACTTGTTGATTTGGTAAGGGCAGCATTGCAATGATGTCACCCCCCGGAAGAAACCATTGATATGCAGTTTGTAAATGGGATTGGGCGCACTGCCAATTCACTACCACTGCAGTTTGCTCGTAGCTTTCTTCTTCAATCTCAATCCCGATTGACGAGCGAATAAAAGAATTGGCGCCATCTGCTGCAATCACAAGTTTGGCAATAATCGGTTTACCATTTTCAAGTTCGAGATGAACCCCGTTTGGATCGACACTGATTGCTTTAATGCTACTACTTAAGCGCTCCAATTTGTTTTGAAAGCGAGCAGCGGTATCGAGCGTGTGTTCGATCAAATCAGACTCACCAATCCACGCCAATTCAGAAACACCTGCCTCGAAGGCGGATAAGTGGAGTTGATCTGTAGGCTCACCTCGATCACCATAAATGCGCATATCTTTGACAACTTGAAGGCGTGCGTGATCTACGGCATCCCAGACTTGCAGGCGCTTGAGTAGCGTGATGGTTCCTGGAGAAAAGGCGTAAATTCGCTGCCCCCATTCGCTGCCTGTGGGAGTGCTAATTGCCTGATCTAGTCCCGGAGCGATTTCTAGGGTTTGAAGTCCAAGCTGGGCAAGCCCTAGCGCCACTGCTTTGCCTACAATCCCGCCACCGATTACGGCTACATCAATTGATCTAGCGTCTTGGGGTTTGGCAGTGTTGGCGAAAGCCTGATTTTGATGAACTTCTGACATAACTCGATGATATCGAAACCAGCCCCTTTACAATACAAACATGTCTTTGAAATGTGGCATCGTCGGCCTGCCTAACGTCGGCAAATCTACCCTGTTTAATGCGCTTACCAAAGCTGGTATTGCGGCTGAGAACTATCCTTTTTGCACAATCGAGCCTAATGTGGGTGTGGTCGAGGTGCCTGATCCCCGCCTGGCTGCCTTAGCTGAGATTGTTTCTCCAGAAAGAATCCTCCCTGCCGCAGTGGAATTTGTTGATATTGCTGGATTGGTGGCTGGTGCCTCTAAGGGCGAGGGTCTAGGTAATCAATTCTTAGCCAATATTCGGGAAACTGATGCCATTACGCATGTAGTGCGTTGCTTTGAGGATCCCAATGTGATTCACGTGGCTGGCAAGATTGATCCCATTGCAGATATCGGAGTGATTGATACCGAGCTGGCCCTGTCGGATTTAGCAACAGTTGAAAAAACCCTGAATCGTTCTACTAAAGCCGCAAAGTCAGGAAATGACAAAGAGGCAGCTGCATTGGTAGCGGTTCTGACCAAAGTTCAGACCCATTTAGATTCTGCTCTGCCAGTTCGAAGTTTAAAACTGACTGATGAAGAGAAATTACTGATTAAGCCACTATGTTTAATCACCGCTAAGCCCGCTATGTATGTAGCAAATGTAAAAGAAGATGGCTTTACCAACAACCCTCATCTAGAGGCTGTTCAGCAGCATGCAGCAAAAGAGGGCGCGCCTGTAGTGGCAGTCTGCGCGGCGATTGAAGCAGAAATCGCAGATTTGGATGACGCTGATAAAAATGCTTTCTTGGCAGATTTAGGCATGCAAGAGCCGGGTTTAGACCGAGTCATTCGTGCAGGGTATGCGCTGCTGGGTTTACATACTTACTTCACGGCTGGCGTAAAAGAAGTGCGGGCTTGGACAATTCGTCAAGGAGATACGGCCCCGCAAGCGGCTGGAGTGATTCATACCGACTTTGAGCGCGGCTTTATTCGTGCCCAGACCATTGCTTATCCTGACTTTATTCAATACAAGGGCGAGTCAGGCGCTAAGGAGGCTGGCAAAATGCGTGCTGAAGGAAAAGAATATGTAGTGAAAGACGGAGATGTATTGAATTTCTTGTTCAACGTTTAAAGTAGCGCCTTAAAACAAGAAAGCCCGCTAATTCAGCGGGCTTTTTATTTACTTTGAGCGTATCAGCTAGCAGATTTGGCAGCCTTTTCAAGACATTTCGAAAGTTCTTCGTAGCGCTTAAGGGCGAGCTTAGTAGGGATCACTTCTTTTTTTCGGCCATCTTCATTCGCTGCCATCTTAATGTAGCCCATAGCGCTTAAGGTTTTCAGACGACCGTGTAGGGTGGCTTGTGAGCCCAACGCTGATAGGGAAATTAAGTCACCGACGAGTACCGGTTTTTTTGCATGAAAGCTCAGCACGACAGTGTTAAGCAGACTTTCTTCTGTGCAATCCAATTTTTTACCTGGAGCGATCCTATCGATTGCATCGATAAGATTTAAAAATCGCAAATAGGCGGGAGTGTTTGGGTTTGGCATTTTGTACTGGACTAGGAGATGAATTTTTTAGTTAATTTAGCATTAGCTCTAGGGCTGATTGTACGCCTAATCCAAGATAAATGTTTTTCAGTCCTTGAGCTTGAAAAGTGCATTGAGAGCCACACCAGGATCCTCTGATCTCATGAAAGCCTCGCCAACTAAAAAACCATGAACATCATGATCTTGCATTAATTTGACGTTCTCAATATTCAATATTCCGGACTCAGTAATGACTGTCTTTCCTGTAGGTATCAGGGGTAGCAAGGAGAGGGTTGTTTGCAAACTCACCTCAAATGTCTTGAGATTGCGATTATTAATTCCCAGTAAAGGTGTTTTTAATTCAAGTGCAAACTCTAATTCTCCAGCGTTATGAACTTCCACTAGCACGTCTAAGTTTAGTTCGATAGCGCACAGTTCAAGCTCTTTCATCTGGTTGATATCCAGAGCTGCAGCAATAAGCAGAATGGCATCGGCCCCAATGGCCCGCGCTTCATAAACTTGATAGGGATCGATCGTGAAATCTTTTCTCAGGACAGGAATGTGGCAGGCTGCCCTAGCCGCTTCAAGATAGGAATTCGCTCCTTGGAAATAGTCAGCATCAGTTAAAACAGAAAGACAAGCTGCACCGTTAGCGGCATAGCTTTGCGCAATTTCAGCGGGCTGAAAGTTCTCCCGCAAAATACCTTTGCTGGGACTGGCTTTTTTGATCTCACTGATCACAGCGGATTTCCCATTGGCGATTTTCTTCTCAATGGCGGCTACAAAGCCACGTGGCTGCATCAGTGCATCTTGATTGTTGGACTCTGCTTTATTACGCTGTTGAGCGAGGGAGATTTTTTGAGTATCTCTAGCAACTTCGAGGCGCTTAGTTGCCACAATCCGGTCAAGAATATCGCTCATATATCGAGTGCTAGTTACTTTGGGTTGCCGCAATGAATGTATTAAGCTTTTGTAGAGCAGCACCAGATTCAATAACCTGCTTTGCCATGGTAATACCACTGGCAATGTCTTTACTAACATCAGCAACATAGAGGGTTGCTCCAGCATTCAGGCAAACAATATCTTTAGCTGGACCTGCTTGTCCATTGAGCACATCCAGAATCATTTGCTTAGATTCTTCTGCATTGGCGACTTTGAACTGAGATGTCAAAGCGGTACTTAGACCAAAGTCCTGTGGATGAATTTCATATTCACGAACTACACCATCTTTGAGTTCACCAACTAAGGTAGGGCCCTCAAGAGAAATTTCATCAAGGCCATCGCGACCATAGACCACTAAGGCATGCTTCATATTCAGAGCCTGTAAGACTCGCGATTGAATTCCAACCAAGTCTGCGTGAAAAACGCCCATCAAAATATGCTGAGCATCCGCAGGATTGGTCAGGGGGCCCAAGATATTGAAGATGGTACGAACGCCAAGCTCTTTACGAACCGGCGCAACATTTTTCATAGCAGGATGATGATTGGGCGCAAACATAAAACCCGCACCGACATCAGAAATACATTGAGACACTCTTTCTGGTGTTAGGTTGAGGTTGACGCCTAACGCTTCAAGAACATCAGCACTGCCGGATTTACTGCTCACACTACGATTGCCGTGCTTAGCAATTTTTGCACCAGCCGCAGCTGCAACGAACATCGCTGCAGTAGAAATATTGAAAGTATGGGCACCATCACCACCAGTCCCCACCACATCTACTAAGTGTGCTTTGTTATTAATCTGTACTGGCGTAGCAAATTCACGCATCACCTTAGCAGCAGCAGCAATCTCACCAACGGTTTCTTTCTTGGTGCGTAAGGCTACTAATAAGCCTGCAACCAAGGTGGGCGACATTTCGCCATTCATCATCATGCGCATCAGATGCGTCATCTCATCGTGAAACAATTCGCGATGTTCAATACAACGTTGCAGAGCTTCTTGAGGTGTAATTGGCATCATTTTAGTTATCAGGCCTGGAGAAAATTCTTCAAGAGAGCATGTCCATGTTCAGACAGAATTGACTCAGGGTGGAATTGCACCCCTTCTACAGCGAGTTGACGATGACGCACACCCATGATTTCACCATCGGGTGAGGTCGCTGTGATTTCTAAAACTGCGGGTAATGAACTTTTTTCAATTGCCAAGGAGTGATAGCGGGTCACTTTGAATGGGTCTGGCAAGTTCTTAAAAACACCCAATCCAGTGTGATGAATTTGATCAGTTTTGCCATGCATCACTTTTTGAGCACGCACAATATGTCCGCCAAAAGCCTCACCAATCGCTTGATGGCCTAAGCACACACCCAAAATCGGAATTTGGCCCGCATAGCGCTTGATAGTCTCTACCGAGATACCCGCCTCTGCTGGACTGCAGGGCCCTGGAGAAATACAAATACGACTTGGCTTAAGGCCGGCTATATCCTCTACGGAAATTTCATCATTACGCACCACTTTCACTTCTTCGCCCAGCTCAGCAAAGTACTGAACTAAGTTATAAGTAAACGAGTCGTAGTTATCAATCATGAGGAGCATCGAGTCCTCCTTGAACTAAATCAGCGGCCAACAATACAGCACGCGCTTTGGCTTCGGTCTCTTTCCACTCTGCAGTTGGATCTGAGTCTGCAACCACACCAGCACCCGCTTGAGAATGTAAAACTCCATTCCGAATCACCCCAGTTCGTATCGCAATTGCAACGTCCATATCGCCCGAGAAAGAGAGATAGCCCACAGCACCACCATAGACGCCGCGTTTAACGACCTCCATCTCGTCAATAATTTCCATCGCCCGAATCTTTGGGGCACCAGATAAAGTACCGGCTGGGAAGGTGGCGCGTAGTACATCCATATTGCTCATATTGTCGAGCAATTGACCTTCAACAGAGCTAACAATGTGTTGTACATGAGAATATTTTTCAATTGACATCGAGTCAGTCACTTGGACAGAGCCTGTTTTGGCAATGCGACCCACATCATTACGAGCCAGATCGATCAACATCACATGCTCAGCAATTTCCTTGGGATCAGCTAACAATTCTTTTGCTAGACGCTCATCCTCTTGAGGCGTACTTCCGCGGGGGCGAGTGCCTGCCAAGGGGCGAATCGTCACCATTTTTTCTCCTCCACGTAGTTCTTGCCTAACCAAAATTTCTGGTGAGGAGCCAACTACTTGAAGATCGCCAAAGTCATAGTAGTACATATAAGGCGATGGATTAAGAGATCGTAATGCTCTGTAAAGCGCTAGAGGAGAATCGGTAAAGGGCTTGCTAATGCGTTGGCCAATGACGACTTGCATACAATCGCCAGCCAAAATATATTCTTTAGTTTTAAGAACAGCTTTCTCAAAATCAGCAGCCTTAAAGTTACGCACTAAATCTGTTTTATTGCTCGGTCTTGAAATAGGCATGCTGAAAGGCTTGCTTAGGCATGCGAGTAGTTCTTTTAAGCGTACTTGAGCTTTTTCAAAGCCATTGGGCTCGGCAGGATCAGCGTAGACAATGAAATAAATTTTTCCAGTGACGTTATCAATTACCGCCAACTCTTCGGTGAGCATCAATTGAATGTCAGGTACACCTAATTCATCAGGTAAGTTGTGGCTAGCTAATTTTGCTTCGATATATCTCACAGTATCGTAACCAAAGTAACCCGCTAAGCCACCACAGAAGCGGGGCAGGCCGGTTTGTAAGGGCACTTTAAAGCGTTTGAAGTAGGCATCGATAAAGTCGAGTGGATTATCCCGATTACTCTCTACAACTTTGCCATCAGTCAGAATCTCAGTCAGTGGCGCCGTGGGCGTCCCAGCTGTTCTCAAAAGCGTTTTTGCTGGAAGACCAATGAATGAAAAGCGACCAAAGCGTTCGCCGCCTACAACCGACTCTAGTAAGTAAGTATTTTTTTTACCAAAGGCTTGAGTTAGCTTTACATAAAGCGATAGTGGCGTCTCAAGATCCGCCAATACTTCTTTTACTAAAGGGATTCGATTAAAGCCTTGCTTTGCTAAAGCATTAAATTCATCGAGCTGCATTACGCTTGTCCTGACTTCGCCAATTCTGAGCGCATCTCTTGAATAATATTTGCGTAATTGGGTTTACCGAAAATCGCCGAGCCTGCCACAAATGTATCTGCTCCTGCCTTAGCTATTGCAGCGATATTGTCGATCTTGATTCCGCCATCTACTTCAAGTCGTATCTGTCTTCCGCTATCTTGTTGATAACGGTCTAAGCGAGATCTCACCTGGGTAATTTTTGTAAGCGTACTTGGAATAAATGATTGCCCTCCAAATCCTGGGTTCACCGACATGAGCAAAACCAAATCAACCAAATCCAAAATGTGATCCAGATGATCTAAAGGCGTTGCAGGATTAAATACCAAGCCCGCTTTACAGCCGCTATCGCGAATCAGATTCAGTGTGCGATTCACATGAGGGCTTGCCTCGGGATGAAAGCTAATGAGATTGGCGCCAGCTTTAGCAAAATCAGGAACAATTCGATCGACTGGTTCAACCATGAGATGCACGTCGATGGTCGCCGGCTTACCCGCTTTGATGGCGTGCGGACGAATAGCCTCACATACTAATGGGCCAATTGTGAGGTTGGGGACGAAGTGGTTATCCATCACGTCAAAGTGAATCCAGTCTGCTCCAGCAGCCAGAACCTCTGTAACTTCCTTGCCTAAACAGGCAAAGTCAGCCGAAAGGATAGAGGGCGCTATTACAAAAGGCAGATTTTGGGACGAATTTGGCTTATCCATCCCTAGATTCTAGCTTGCAGTTGTACTTTGGATGGAGCAGAATTGCGGCATGAATCCCTTAGAGATCAGCATTACTGTGCGCTCCCAGTTCCTACCGGAGCAATCTGACCCCGATAATCGCCAATTTGCCTTTGCCTACACCGTGACCATTCGCAATTCTGGGGCAATGAATGTTCAGTTAATCGCCCGCCATTGGTTTATTACTGATGGAGATGGCGATGTCCAAGAGGTTCGGGGCCTAGGGGTTGTGGGGCAACAACCCCTTTTAAGACCAAACGAGCAGTTTGAGTACACCAGTTGGGCTACTTTGCCCACTTCGGCTGGCACTATGAGGGGCGAATATTTCTGTATTACGGAGGAGGCTCAGTTTTTTCAGGCGCCCATCCCTGAATTTGCACTAGTCATGCCTAGGACCTTGCACTAAGAAAAGCTTATTTTTTCCCTTTTCCGGTCCAAAGGACAATAAACAATAACAAGCCTAAGGCAATGGCCGCCTCAAGGACAAAAAGTAGCATTGGGTATTCATCGAGTAAATTGGCAATCATGGCTTCTAAATCTGAAAAATTATTAGGTGGTTTCTATCGGCACTCGCTAGCTAGTGTATTCCTAGTGGGCATTCTCGTTTTAATAGTGGGGTGTTCTGTGCCCCCTACACGTGCTCCAGGCAATTATTCGAGCAGTGGTAGTGCACCGAGTTCATATAGCTCTCAGGTAGCAACTTTTTCCGCGGTCTCATGGCAGGCTTTGCCAGGATGGCGTGAAGATGATCTCAGTAAAGCATGGCCCGCATGGCTAAGAAGTTGTGAAGTCCTGCGTAAAAAAAATGGTGAGATTAATTGGCGTGGAGTTTGCTCTCAAGCGAACACACTGCCTGCCCGTGACGCTCAAGGGATTCGTCAATACTTTGAGAATAATTTTCAGGTATACGAGGTACGCAATAGTTATAACGGGAGCGATACCGGTTTAATTACTGGCTATTACGAACCCCTCTTGAATGGTTCGCTGACGAGAACCAGCACTTATACCGTGCCCCTATACGCCTACCCGAGTGCTTGGAAGAGATCAAAGCCAATTCCGGGACCTACTCGAGCACAGCTTCTTAGCTCGGGTGTTTTGAATGGTTCTGAAATAGCTTGGGTCGAAGATCCAGTTGCTGCAGCTTTTATGCAGATACAAGGTTCAGGAAAAATTCGTTTACAAGATGGCCGTATTTTGCGTCTCGGTTTTGCGGGAACGAACGATCAACCATTTCAATCTATCGCCCAATGGTTAATAGAGCGAAAAGAGATTCGAAGAAATCAGGCCTCTATGCAGAGTATTTCAGAATGGGCCAAACGTAATCCTGGCCAGGTTACTGAAATGCTGAATGCCAATCCTCGCTTTGTCTTTTTTAAAGAGTTGCCAAGTGATGGTGGGGCTGAGGTAGGTCCAGTAGGCTCTCTAGGAGTGCCGCTTACCCCCGAAAGAAGTATTGCAGTTGACCTGAGATCAATTCCAATTGGCGCACCAGTATTTTTAGCAACCAACAAGCTCTTAAGTACAGAATCGATTCAAAAATTAGTAATGGCTCAAGATACTGGAAATGCTATTGTGGGCGGCGTCAGAGCTGACTTTTTCTGGGGCTCAGGCGATGCAGCCGCAGAGCTGGCAGGCCATATGAAACAAAATGGCAAGATGTGGTTACTATTACCTCGTTAAGCTGTAATCTTCGCCCGGAAGGAAATGATGACTTACCAAAATATATTGACTGAAGTGGATGGCAAAGTTGCCATCATTACACTGAATCGCCCACAGGTTCTGAATGCGATTGATGACAGCTTGATGGATGAGCTTCTCTCCGCGCTGCAGAAATTCGATGCTGATGATCATATTGCCTGCATGATCGTGACCGGAAGTGAAAAAGCGTTTGCTGCAGGAGCAGATGTTTCTAAGATGGCCAAAATGGGTTTTAACGAAGTCTATCGTCAGGAATTCATCACGCGCAATTGGGATCAGATTAAACAAATTCGCAAGCCTATTATTGCAGCAGTATCCGGCTTTGCTTTGGGCGGCGGCTGTGAACTAGCTATGATGTGCGACATGATTATGGCCTCAGACACTGCTAAATTTTCTCAACCTGAAATTAAGCTCGGAATTATTCCAGGCGCTGGTGGTACACAACGCTTACCTCGTGCTATTTCAAAATCGAAAGCAATGGATCTTGTATTAACTGGGCGCATGATGGATGCGGTTGAGGCAGAGCGTGCTGGTTTAGTAGCTCGTATTTTTCCGCAAGCGGATTTCTTAAAACAAGTAAAGGCAGTTGCGCACGAGATTGCTGCAATGCCTTTGTTGACGATATTAATGGCCAAAGAGAGCATCAACACTGCTTATGAAACGACGCTCTCTGAAGGGATTCATTTGGAGCGACGCCTATTTCACAGCTGTTTTGGAACCCATGACCAAAAAGAAGGCATGGCAGCCTTTATTGAGAAGCGCCCAGCAAAATTTACGAACACTTAAGCTAGATAGCGCTGTGCAAGTTTGACCCAATAGCTCACTCCAACTGGAATGAGTGCATCATTGAAGTCATAAGAGGGATTGTGTAAGTGACATGGACCCATGCCATGACCTACTGATCGGTGATCACCATCGCCATTGCCTAAGAAAACATAGCATCCAGGTTTCTCGAGCAACATGAAGGCGAAATCCTCAGCCCCCATGGTTGGATCAATATCCATATCAACCTGCTCTTCGCCAACCAGCTCTTTCATGACTTCCCCTGCAAAGCGAACTTCTTTAGCGTGATTAATCAGCGGGGGATAGTTACGTGAAAAAATGATTTCTGCATGACAGTCAAATGCATTAGCTGTATGTTCAGCAATTTCTCGTAGTCTTTGCTCCATCAAATCTAACACCTCTAAAGTAAAGGTGCGAATGGTGCCGCCAATGAATGCACTGTCTGGAATCACATTACTAGTCTCACCCGCATGAAATTGCGTCACAGATAAAACTGCAGCATCCACTGGACGTTTGTTGCGAGTCACAATACTTTGTAAGGCTTGAACAACTTGTACTCCAGTGAGGACAGGATCTGCGCTGTTATGTGGAAGTGCGGCGTGGCCACCTTTACCTTTGATCGTAATTTCAAAAGTATTGCTAGAGGCCATCATCGGGCCCGTAGTAACACCAAAATTTCCTTCTGCTAAACCTGGCCAGTTATGAAGTCCAAAGACAGCATCACAAGGAAATTGTTTGAATAAACCATCTTTGATCATTTCACGTGCACCAGCTCCACCTTCTTCAGCAGGCTGAAAAATGAAGATCACACTACCTTTGAAATCGCGATGGTTGGATAAGTATTCTGCTGCTCCGAGAAGCATGGCAGTATGACCATCATGACCACACGCATGCATTTTTCCAGGATTTTGCGATGAATGAGAAAAGGTGTTGTGCTCTTGAAGAGGTAGGGCGTCCATATCAGCACGCAGACCAATCATTTTTCCTGGACCAAGATCTCCAACCAGGCGACCTACAACCCCGGTCTTACCAAGACCTCGGAATACCTCAATGCCCCAACTGGAAAGCGCTTCGGCTACGAGTTGGGAAGTGCGATTTTCTTCAAAACGTAATTCAGGGTGGGCGTGAATATTGCGCCGAATTTCTTGAATTGCGCTTGAGGAATCAATGATCTCAGGGAGTAAACGCATGCCTTCATCTTAGCCGAAAGTGCCCTAAAGCCCCTAAAGAAGCTCTAAATTCAGGTGCTTGGCAGCAAAAGCGAGCGCCTCTATCGAGTAGGGCGCGTTTTGGGGTTTGACTAAATGCTGACTTAGGCTAGGAATAAGCCCTAAAAAAGGTGCGGGAATACGTTTTTTGAGTGCATCGATGTTTTCTTGAAGCATGGGCATCGGCGCGTTTAATGAATTGGCAACCCATCCCGCAAGCTTGAGTTTGCGCTGGACAATTGCTTCGCAACTCAGTAGCGCATGATTGATGCAGCCTAGGCGCATTCCTACTACCAGGATCACGGGTAAATCGAAACTCTGAGCCACATCGCCCATATTATTGACATCATTGATGGGTACTAAAAATCCACCCACACCCTCAACAATGACAGTCGAAAAATCTTGCTGTAATTTTTTAAAGGCGCTCAAGATCGTTTTTACATCCAGCGCAATATTTTGTGAAGCTGCACCAAGATGTGGTGCAATCGGCGCATCTAAGATATAAGGGCAGAGATCATCCGCAGACAGTGGGCGCTGCGCTTTGCTCGTAGACGCTATTCTTAAACTTTCTATGTCTTCATTTAGACGCGATCCGTTTTGTGCTGCGTAAGTGCCTGCAACAACGGGTTTGAATCCCGCACAGTCTATTCCCAATGAGTTGAGTTTCCACAGCAATGCTGCGCTGACAAGCGTTTTACCAATCTCTGTATCAGTACCTGTAACGAAATACCCCTTCGAGAGATTCATGCAGCATCCCCTACAAGCATGCTGGACTCTATCTTTTGTAAAACCTCAATGAGTTTTTTGACATCATCCATTGTGTGGTTCGCAGAGAAAGTCACTCGCAAACGGGCCTTGCCCTCTGGCACAGTGGGTGGACGAATTGCCGGAATCCAATATCCTGCTTCGTCTAGTAGTTTGGATGCCAGTAGGGCATTGGCATTACTGCCAATAATGATTGGCTGAATTGCAGTCAATGAGTGTATCTTTTCCCAGCTTGAGAACGCCATCTCCTGATTCCACAGTTTGATTAACTCATTTAAATGTTTACGCCTAGCTTTGCCTTCAATCCCCTCGATGAGATTGAGACTCTTTGAAACAGTATGTGCGATTGCTGGGGGTGTCGCAGTTGTATAGATATAGGGACGCCCTTTTTGAATCAACCATTCGATGAAAGAATCTTCCGCACAAATAAATGCACCACTGACACCAGCAGCCTTACCTAAGGTACCGATATAGATCAGCCTCTCGGAATGAAGTGCAAAGTGTTCAAGGATGCCATGACCATTTTCACCAAGCACCCCAAAGCCATGTGCATCATCTACCATCAGAAGTGCATCGTATTGTTCAGCGAGTTTGAGTAATTGATGGAGTGGTGCTAGATCGCCATCCATACTAAAGACACCATCAATAACGATGAGTTTCAAAGGAGACGTGTCTTTAATTAAGGCGCCCTCTAGTTCAGCAAGATCGAGATGATCAAAGATGGTTACTGAAGCTTGATGTTGGGCGCTAGCCAAACGAACGCCATCAATTAATGAGGCATGATTGAGTGCAGCAGAATAGATATGAGCTTCACCCTTGTTTGCCAATCCAATCAGACTAGTAATCGCTGTGAGATTGGCTAAATAGCCTGTACTAAAAAAGAGTGCACGCGCATGAGGAATATGAGCACTTTGTAAGCGTGCCAATTGATTTTCTAGTAAGTCGTGCGCACGGCTGTGTCCACTAATGAGATGAGAAGCGCCACTACCGACCCCATGCTCTTGGGCGCCTTCAGATAATGCTGCAACTAGTGCAGGATGATTAGCAAAACCCAAATAATCATTACTACAAAAAGTTTTGAGTACGCGACCGCCGACTAGAGCATCCACATTGCAAGCTCTCTCATTAATCCGAACGGTACGTTTTAACAGCTTTTCTTCAAGCTGAGCAATCGCTTGTTTTACTAAGGCGTACGCATTAAACGAATGGCTCATTTCAAAACTCGGTTCAGCGCACGTTGTACTGCTTGAGCCATATTCTGCGTTTGCGATGCAGTCAAAATATAAGGTGGCATGACATAAATCGTATTGCCAATCGGCCGAATTAAAATACCCTCCAAAAGACTTGCTGAAAACATTTCTCTGGCGAAGCTGCTGGGGTTCTTCAAGACTGATGGTTTTATATCAAACGCCAGAATCATGCCTTGCTGGCGCCAGTGCTCAAGACGAGTATCTTCTTTTGCCCATGTAAAAGCATGGGTTAGATCTTGCGCACGCTCAATATTTTTTTCTAAGACCTGGTCTGATTCAAAGATGGCAAGAGCAGCTAGTGCTGCTGCGCAAGCTAAGGGATTGCCGGTATAAGAATGCGAATGTAAAAAACCTTGAGCAGTTTGATCGCGATAAAACGCTCGATAAATTTTTTCAGTTGTCATGGAGAGCGAAAGCGGTAAGTAACCTCCGCTAATGCCTTTAGACAGTGTTAAAAAGTCAGGCCAAATTCCAGCATGCTCACAAGCAAAAAATTTACCTGTTCGTCCACAACCTACTGCAATTTCATCAGCAATCAGATGAATCTCATATTGATCACATAAGGCTCTGACTCGGCGAAGATATTCTGGGGAGTGCATCGCCATTTGTCCGGCACATTGCACCAAGGGTTCAATAATGAATGCGGCAATGTTTTGATGTTCTTTGGCAAAGATTGTTTCGAGAGCATCTGCACATTGAATTGCAATCTCTTTAGCAGATTTGCCATCTTTGGCTTTACGGCTATCTGGTGATGGCGCGATGAAAACAGATTGCAAGAGTGGGCCATAAGCCTCACGAAAGAGCGCAACATCAGTAACTGCAAGCGCACCTAAAGTCTCACCGTGATAGCTGTTTTCGAGACAAACAAATTTTTTCTTTTGAGGCTTACCCTGCAGTTGCCAATAGTGATGACTCATCTTTAGTGCAATTTCTACTGCAGAGGCACCATCAGACGCATAAAACACATGACCTAGATGGCCTTGAGTTAAAGCGCCGAGTTTTTCTGAGAGCTCAACAACTGGTGCGTGGGTAAAGCCAGCCAACATCACATGCTCAATTTTTTCTAGCTGTTTACTAATGGCTTGATTAATACGCGGATTAGCATGACCAAATAGATTGGTCCACCAAGAGCTGATGCAATCTAAAAAGGCATTCCCTTTATCGTCATAAAGCCAGGCACCCTCACCGCGAGTGATAGCAATGAGTGGCAAAGACTCGTGATGTTTCATCTGAGTGCAGGGGTGCCAAACCGCAGCCAAGCTCCTGTCAACCCAGTTTTTTGAATCTGTCAAATTCTGCTCGTCAATCAAATGCGTATTCATCTTTGATATTTGACCACTAGTTTTCCCTAATTCAGGCCTCTATCTGTTATGTTTGAGGTTTGAATAGGTCATTTTCTGGAAATTCACTATGCTGGACTCGCAAACGCTCGAAAAGCCCCTGACTCAGATCAAATCACAAGATCAGCTCATTAAGGAGCTAGATATTGGAGCGAGCTGGACCGTTGCCCAAATCGAGGCACTTTTTGCCCTCCCTTTCAATGAGTTGATGTTTAAGGCGCAAGAGATACACCGCAACAACTTCCCAGAGGGTGATGTCGAATTAGCCACCCTCTTATCAATCAAGACTGGTGGATGTCCTGAGGATTGTGGCTACTGCCCCCAAGCAGCTCGTTACCACACTGATATCAAGGCCAATAAGTTGATGGACTTAGATGAAGTTTTGGAGGCAGCAAAGGCGGCTAAAGCAGCGGGCTCCAATCGGTTTTGTATGGGCGCAGCTTGGCGTGAACCAAAAGACCGGGATATTGAAAAAGTCACCGCCATGATCAAGGGTGTGAAGGCGCTTGGCTTAGAAACCTGCGCAACCCTAGGCATGCTGGAAGCTAAGCAGGCAAAGGCTTTGCAGGAAGCAGGCCTTGATTTTTATAACCACAATCTCGATACCAGTGAGGATTTTTATCGTTCCGTCATCACTACTAGAGACTACCAAGATCGCCTCGACACACTAGATCATGTGCGTGCTGCAGGGATGTCAGTCTGTTGTGGTGGCATTGTGGGCATGGGTGAGTCACGTCAGCAAAGAGCCGCTTTTATTGCTCGTCTTGCAAACCTTCAGCCCTATCCAGAATCTGTTCCGATTAATCATTTGGTACCGGTTGCTGGAACACCTTTGGCCGACCAAGAGCCTTTAGATCCCCTGGAATTTGTCCGAACTATCGCGGTCGCCCGGATCACAATGCCTCGTGCCAGGGTGCGTTTATCTGCTGGTCGTCAAGAGCTTGGCAGAGCTGTTCAGGCAATGTGTTTTCAGGCTGGAGCGAACTCGATTTTCTATGGTGAGCAACTACTCACTACCGGCAACCCTAAGGCAGAACAAGACCTCGCTCTTTTGAAAGAGTTAGGTTTAAAGACCAAATCGAGCTGCAAAGCCGAGGTTCAGGTCTAGGATTTTTGCCCATGTTTTTGTCGGATCGCCTGATTATTGAGTTTGATACTGCCCTGAAATCGATCTCGGGCGGAGCCCATTCTCGACGCTCGATTCCAATAAATGAAGATCATGGAAAAACCACTTTAAGTGAAGCAGAGCGTGCACACGCTGCAGGTTTAATGCGTGTAAATCACGTGGGCGAAGTTTGTGCTCAAGCGCTTTACCAATCGCAAAAATTATTAGCACGAGATCCTCAAATTCAGGAGATGCTCAATCACTCCGCACAAGAGGAGATGGACCATCTCGCTTGGTGTGAAACACGTGTGAAAGAGTTAGGCTCACATACCAGTTATCTCAATCCATTTTGGTATGCAGGATCCTTCGCAATCGGCTTACTAGCAGGCTTAGCGGGCGATCAATGGAGCTTAGGTTTTGTTGCTGAAACTGAGAAACAAGTTGAAAATCATCTCCAAAGTCATTTAGAAACCTTGCCTGAAAACGATCAACAATCTCGTGCGATTGTTAAGCAAATGCGTCTTGATGAAATCGAGCATGGAAAAGATGCAATCGATGCTGGCGGAGTCGTTTTGCCCCCCGTGATTCAGAAGTTAATGGAAGCAAGCTCAAAGTTAATGACGAGCACTGCCTACAAAATCTAAGTCGCGATTATTTTTAATATAAAAAAATAAATACACTGTGATTAAAAACAGTATATTGATGTCATATTTAGCCATATAGCTAAGACCTACTCTTAAGTATATTTTCCAAGTTATTGTTTAAAAGAGATATTTTATTCTCAGTATTTTATGAACAGATAACGCTAAGTGTTTGTAAACACTAGAGAATTTCCTAAAAAAACCCCCTAAAACACTTGACCCTCGGTATTTCATCCTCTAAAGTGGGAGGAAGTGTGAAAAAGTGGGGAAAATAGTGTTTCAAGGTGCTTCAGCTCTCAATTTGGATGCAAAGGGTCGCATGTCTGTGCCGGCCAAGCATCGCGACGCCTTGTTGGTTCAGGGCGAGGGCAGAGTGACGCTTACCAAGCACCCCGACGGCTGTTTACTGCTGTTCCCAAGACCCGAGTGGGAAACCTTTCGTGCCCGAGTTGCTCAGTTACCGATGGACGCGCATTGGTGGCGCAGAATATTTTTAGGTAGCGCTGCAGATGTTGAGCTGGATAGTGCCGGCAGAATTTTGGTGAGTCCAGAATTACGTTCAGCAGCAGGTATCGAAAAAGAAGTGATGCTTCTCGGAATGGGAAGTCACCTCGAATTGTGGGATGCGGCAAGCTATGCCGCAAAAGAGCAGGCTGCCATTGCACAAGGTATGCCTGAAGCACTCAAGCAATTTAATTTTTAATGATTGAGTGCCATGAACAATATACATCGCCCAGTACTACTGGCCGAGGCGGTGACCGCTTTAATCGATGCGCCACTTCTTCAAGATCAAGTAAACAAAATTGTCATGATCGACGGGACTTTTGGGCGAGGTGGTCATTCACAACTATTACTCAGCAAGCTCGACTCAAATGCGCGATTGATTGCATTCGACAAGGATTTGGATGCGATTGCAGTAGCGAAAAAAATAATCGATCCACGTTTCTCGATCATTCACAGCAGCTTTGCACAGATGAATCAGTACGCAGAGCCAGAATCGATCGATGGAATTTTGTTAGACCTTGGAATCAGTTCACCGCAAGTGGACGAAGCACATCGTGGATTTTCATTTCGACGGGATGGTCCACTCGATATGCGAATGAATACCGATCAGGGAATCACAGCAGCAGAGTGGTTAGAGCAGGCACCGCAGGAGGAAATCACTAAAGTGATTAAGGCTTACGGGGAGGAACGCTTCGCATCACAAATCGCTAAAGCCATTGTTGCTAAGCGAGAGGAGGGCCTATCTCCTAAAACAACTTTGCAACTCGCAAATTTAGTTGCAAGCGTAGTTCGTACTCGTGAGCCAGGCCAGGATCCTGCAACACGCACTTTTCAAGCGTTACGCATTTTTATTAATCGGGAGCTAGAAGATCTCGAGCAGGGCCTAAAGGCGGCCTTAAGTTTGCTAAAGCCGGGTGGACGCTTAGCGGTAATTAGCTTTCATTCGCTTGAAGATCGAATCGTCAAGCAATTCTTGCAAGCCCATGCCAAAGTTGAAGTGCCACGCGGTTTGCCTGTAAGAGAAAAAGACTTGCCACAAAGTGTTCTAGAAATCATTGGACGCGTTCGTCCGAGCAAGGAAGAGCTCGAAGAAAATCCTCGTGCACGCTCAGCTATCATGCGAGTAGCGGAAAAAAGAATGGGAGCGTTAGCTTGAACCGCGCCACCTTTACTTTGTTAGCTCTTTTATTGATTTGCGCATTGTCACTTGTGGCTGCACAACAGCGAGCACGTAAATTATTCGTTGCAACCGAGCAAGTGCAAAATGAAGAGCGTCGACTAAATCAAGATTGGTTGCGCTTGGAATATGAACAACGCAACCTTTCAAAATCTTCCCGCATTCGTGACACAGCTCGTAATCAGCTACACATGTCACCTATTTCTCCTGAGCGTACTTTGTACATTAAGGAGAGCAAATGAGACCGGTTGGTTTTTCAACTACTCCAAATTTAGTCTTGCGTCTGCCAATGTGGCGGTCACGCTTGATGCTGTTCCTGTTGTTCTTTGTTTTCATGCTCCTGCTATTAAGGGCATTCTGGATTCAGGGCCCAGGTAACGCCTTTTATGAAGCAAAAGCCGTGCGGGGAACCCAGCGTGAGCTCGAATTACCAGCGAGTCGCGGAAAGATTTTGGACCGAAATGGTAATGTGATCGCAACGAGTCTTGAAGCGAAATCAGTAATTGCCTACAACGACACTGTGCCTGATGATTTATCGGCAGAAAAGCTTCATCAGCTTGCAAGTCTTTTGCAAATGAATGAAGCGGATTTACGAAGAAAACTCAAAGAAGAGCGTAAGCAGGTCTTTTTGAAGAGACAAGTTGATCCCGCAGTGGCTCAGCAAATTAAACAATTAGAAATTCCTGGAATTGGTTTGAATAATGAATACCGTCGCTTTTACCCAGAGGGTGAAGCGATGGCACACGTTGTGGGTTTCACTAATGTGGAAGATCGCGGCCAAGAAGGCATGGAGCTCTCCCATGAAAAAGAATTGGCTGCCCGTCCTGGTCAGCGTCGAGTTGTGGTCGATCGCTTAGGTCGTATCGTTGAGGATGTGGCAATTGAACAAGAGCCACAAAATGGTAAAGATTTGCAGTTGTCCATTGATAGCAAGATTCAGTACCTTGCCTATAACGCTGTTAAGAATGCGGTTGAAGAGCATCACGCTAAAGCTGGTGGGGCAGTAGTTTTGGATACACAAACTGGCGAGATCTTAGCCTTAGCGAATTACCCAAGTTATAACCCGAATGATCGTCGCAATTTGACTGGGGAACAATTGCGTAATCGAGTGTTAACGGATACTTTTGAGCCCGGTTCAACAATGAAGCCCTTCACAATCTCTACCGCATTAGAGAAGGGTGCTATTACTCCTAATACGAATATGGTGATCGGTGCGAGTTACTTGATCGGCCCTAAACCGATTACCGATACCCATCCCTATGGAAATCTGACAGTTTCACAAGTGATCCAAAAGTCGAGCAATATTGGTACAGCCAAAATTGCAATGAATAATCTCTCGCCCGAAGAGATGTGGAATATGTATTCGGCTGTGGGCTTTGGCCAAGCCCCAAAGATTGGTTTTCCTGGTGCTGTATCTGGAACATTACATCCTTATCAAAAATGGGGCGCATCTGACCAGGCACGTATTGCATTTGGTTACGGGATTTCTGCATCGCTATTTCAAGTTGCTCGTGCATACACCATTTTTGCGCGGGATGGTGAACTGGTGCCATTGACGATTCAGCGTAGTTCAGAAGTTAAATCGGGCGTAAGAGTAATTTCTGCAAAAACCGCAATTGAGATGCGCAGCATGCTCGAAACTGTAACTGAGCCTGGCGGCACAGCAGTAAAAGCCCAGGCGGATGGTTATCGGGTTGGTGGCAAAACAGGTACGGCACATAAACTGGTTGGTAAAGGCTACGGTAATTCTTATCGAGCTTATTTCGCAGGAATTGCCCCCATCAGCACGCCCCGGATCGTGGTGGCGGTAATGATCGATGAACCTACTGGCGGAAGTCACTATGGTGGCGATGTTGCAGCTCCTGTGTTCTCAACTATTGTGAGTGAAACTTTGCGAACCTTGAATGTCTTACCTGATGCCAATATCAAGCAGATGGTCTCTGATGAAGTAAAGCGCCCTGTAGAGAATTCAGTGACAGGACTTAAGACTCAGCAAGTGGTTTTGAAAAGATGAGGGTGGCAGTGCATATAGAACCCAATCACTTGATTGAGCATTTACAAAAATTGGTAGCACCTGCCGCCAAGATTAGAAGTGATAGTCGACAAATCAAACTTGGCGATATCTTTTTTGCCTATCCCGTTGGTCATGGCAAAGCATTGCGAGATGGTCGGCTATTTATTGCCGCAGCTCTTGAAAGTGGTGCAAAGGCAGTTGTTTATGATCCGATCAATCTGAATGATCAATTTGAAGATCATCCTCAGTGCTTTGCAGTTGAGAATTTAGCAAAACACGCCGGATTTTTAAGTGCACAGTGGTATGGCAATCCTAGCCGCGATCTGAATGTGATTGGGGTTACTGGTACCAATGGAAAGACGAGCATTACCCAGTGGATTGCTCAGGCGCTAGATACCCCTTCTCAGCGCGCTGCGGTAATTGGTACGCTTGGAACTGGTTTGTCAGGCTCCTTAATTCAGACGGGGTATACCACCCCGGATGCCCCGACACTACAGACGCAGATAAGTGAGTTACGTGACCAAGGCGCAAAACAATTGGCTATCGAAGTTTCCTCTCATGCTTTAGATCAAGGCCGAATTGCGGGATTAGATATTAGCTGCGCAGTATTTAGTAATTTGACGCAAGATCATTTGGACTACCACGCCAATATGACTGAGTATGCTCAAGCAAAAGCAAAGTTATTTAATCAGAGCGCCCTCAAGGATGTCGTTTTGAATATGGACGATCCCTTTGGAAGAGAGCTTGCAATGCAGGCACTTGCGAAGAATGTCGTAAAAGTTTGGGGCTATGCATTAGAGCAGAGCGCTTTTCAGGGCTTTGAAAAATTTGGTGATCGCTTGCATCAACTGTATGCAAAAGATTTAGTGTTAGCCGGAAATGGCTATGATGCCTCATTCATTTACGAAGGTAAGGAGTCTGAAAAGCTACATATTCCCGTCATTGGTGAATTTAATGTCAGCAATTGTTTAGCAGTCTGGGGAGTCTTGTTAAGTCAGGGTTTAACAATCTCAGAAGCTAGTAAGCGAGTTAGTCACTTAAAGCCCGTCATCGGTCGCATGGAGTTAATTCATTCCAATAAAACTGGGCCATTAGTAATTGTTGATTATGCGCATACACCGGATGCCTTAGAAAAAGTTCTAAAAACCTTGCGGCCTATTGCTGATGAACGTCAGGGGAGGCTCTGGTGCGTATTTGGTTGTGGTGGCGATCGTGATGTTGGTAAACGACCTCAGATGGGAAGGGTTGCAGAGCAATTTTCTGATGAAGTAATTATTACCAGCGATAACCCCAGATCAGAAGATCCAAATGAAATCATCGCCATGATCAACTCTGGAATGACTACGCAGACCAAACAAGCACAAATCATTGTCGATCGGGCTGCAGCAATTATGGCTGCTGTGCGCCATGCAACAGAAGCAGACATTGTTTTAGTCGCCGGCAAGGGTCATGAATCTACGCAAGAAATCAATGGTAAAAAATTTGATTTCTCAGATCAAGAGCATATCCTCTTGGCAGCAGGAGGAGCGATCTAATGCTGACGATGACCAATCTTGCAGAAATTCATCAAATGCTCCCCGGCAGCCAATTATTGAATATTTCTTTAGAGAAATCTCGGGCAGTAAGTATTTCTGGAATCGGTAGTGATAGTCGAAAAATACAATCAGGTGAATTATTTGTCGCTTTGAGTGGCGAGCGTTTTGATGCGCATCATTTTCTTGGTGAGATCGGAAGTTCTGCTGCAAGTGCTGCCATGATTGCCAATCCCAGCAACTGTCCTGATCACTTAGCGGCTGTATGTGTCGCAGATACGAGAGTGGGACTTGGCCAGCTGGCTAAGGCCTGGAGAGGGAGGCACCCCATTGCGCTTGCGCTAGTGACTGGTAGCAATGGCAAGACCACTGTCAAAGAAATGATCGCTTCGATATTTAGAAGCGCAGTAGGTGAGGCAGCTACTTTAGTAACTAAAGGAAATCTTAATAATGACATTGGTTTGCCTTTAACCTTATTGCGTCTGCGTCCATCTGATCGTTTGGCAGTCATTGAGTTGGGTATGAATCATCCCGGTGAGACTGCACAGTTAGCGGCGATTGCTCAGCCTAATATCGCACTCATTAATAATGCCCAGCGAGAGCACCAAGAGTTTATGACTAGTGTTGGAGCGGTAGCTCAAGAACATGCTGATGCATTGAAAGCATTGCCATTAGACGGTATTGCGGTATACCCAGCTGATTCTGAATTCTCCTCACTCTGGAAAAAAGCAGCGGGTAATCGTAAGGTCATTGACTTTGCACTCTCCAGTCCGGCTAGTGTTTCAGGGGCTCTAAAGGAAAATGGGGGTTTACAAATCAATACTGCAAATGGTTCTGTTGAGGTGCAGCTGAAAACTTTAGGACTTCACAATGTAAGTAATGCGCTTGCAGCAGCAGCGGTTGCTTTGGGAGCCAATCTCAGTCTCGAAAATATTCAAAAAGGCTTAGAAGCTTTTACCCCTGTTAAGGGACGTATGCAAGCCAGCCCACTAGGTAATCACTGCACCTTAATTGATGATAGTTATAACGCCAATCCAGATTCTGTCCGTGCAGCAATTGATGCTTTAAAGCAAGCTAACGGAGTGTCATGGTTAGTTTTGGGTGATATGGGTGAGGTCGGAGACCAGGGCCCAGCATTTCATCATGAAGTGGGAGCCTATGCTGCTGAGCAAGGGGTTGACCAGTTGTTTGCAATCGGTGAGCAGTGTCAATTAGCAGTGCAGGGCTTTAATGAGACTAAGCAAAAACTCCACTTAGATTCTAGCGCTCAGCACTTCGCTGAAATAGAGGCATTGAATGCAAGTCTGGCTAGTAGTTTGAAAGACAAAAATTTGGCAGCATCGGAAAAAATGCATATTTTGATTAAGGGCTCCCGTTTTATGAAAATGGAGCGAGTGGTGCAAGCCATGCAAGAAGGGGCTAATACATGCTCTTAATTTTGGCGCAATGGCTGCAAGAAGACTTTGGATTTTTACGGGTCTTTAATTACATCACTTTCCGCGCTGTGATGGCCACTTTAACAGCCCTATTAATTGGTTTGGTTTCGGGACCCTGGGTGATTCGTAAATTGATAGCCTTAAAGATGGGTCAATCTGTTAGAAATGATGGACCACAAAGTCATTTAGCCAAGACAGGTACCCCCACAATGGGTGGCGTTTTAATTTTGTTAGGAATCTTTATTTCCTGCATCTTGTGGGCAGATCTAACGAATCGATTTATCTGGATTGTGATGATCGTGACCTTTGGATTTGGCGTAGTAGGCTGGGTTGATGATTACCGTAAGGTGGCCCGTAAAGATCCCAATGGGATGAGTTCGAGAGAAAAATTCTTTTGGCAGACTGTCATTGGATTATTTGCCGCAATTTATTTGGCATTCTCAGTGTCGGAGATTAATAATCTCAAAGTACTTCAGCTATTCTTGGATTGGCTTCAAAGTGGTTTTGCACTCGATCTACCAGCGAAAACAAACTTGTTATTGCCATTCATAAAAGAGGTGAGCTATCCCTTAGGCATGATGGGCTTCATTATTTTGAGCTATTTTGTGATCGTCGGTAGTAGTAACGCCGTCAACCTCACAGATGGTCTCGATGGATTGGTAATCATGCCGGTGATTCTGGTGGGGGCAGCATTAGGTGCATTTGCCTATGTGATGGGTAATGCGATCTACGCAAAATATTTACTTTTCCCCTATATACCTGGCGCTGGCGAGTTAATGATTTTCTGCGGTGCTATGGGTGGCGCTGGCTTGGCTTTCCTTTGGTACAACACCCATCCCGCCCAAGTCTTCATGGGTGATGTTGGTGCGCTCGCCTTAGGTGGCGCTTTAGGAACAATTGCAGTGATTGTCCGTCAAGAGATTGTGCTGTTTGTGATGGGCGGTATTTTTGTCGCAGAAACATTTTCAGTAATGCTCCAAGTATTTTGGTTCAAGTACACCAAGAAAAGATATGGCGAAGGTCGTCGTATTTTTAGGATGGCGCCACTGCATCATCACTTTGAATTAGGCGGCTGGAAAGAAACGCAAGTAGTAGTCCGTTTTTGGATTATTACCATCCTATTAGTTTTAGTTGGCTTATCTAGCCTGAAATTACGGTGAGCCAAAAAATATGTTGAATATTCAAAATCCTTTTGCCAATCCTAAAGTAATAAGTGGTGAAGTGACTAAATCACCAAGTCATTTTCTAATTCTGGGCTTAGGTGAGTCTGGGGTAGCAATGGCTAAATGGTGTTTGCGCAATGGAGCAAAAGTTCGCCTTGCTGATACGCGTGATCCTCAGAAATTTTCTGCTAAGCAAAAAACTTGGTTAGCTGAGCTTGAGCAGGTAGGCTTGAAGGATGTCCAATGGGGTCCTTTGACTAATAACTTACTAAAAGAAATGGATGTTATTGGCATCAGTCCCGGTTTGTCACCGACTCAAGAACCGATTCAATCATTCATAGCCACTGCACAGCAAGACAATGTTGAAGTGTGGAGCGAGATCGAGTTTTTTGCTCGTGCGATTGCAGCATTGACACTCATGCAAGAAGGAGTCGCTAATACTCCTGTGGTGCTAGCTATTACCGGAACGAACGGCAAAACCACTACGACAGCGTTAACGGGCCAACTCTGTGAACGGGCCGGTAAGAAGGTAGCAGTCGCTGGAAACATTAGTCCTGCAGCACTCGATAAGCTCGAGATGTGCTTAAACGAAGCTGACCAGTTCAGCGATATGCCCGATATATGGATATTAGAGCTCTCAAGTTTTCAGTTGCTATTTACGGATAGTCTGAATGCGACCGCTGCAACAGTTCTTAACATCACACAAGATCACTTGGACTGGCATGGTGATATGCAGTCTTACGCCAATGCAAAGGCACGAATTTTTGGACCAGATTCTATTTGCATCTTGAATCGGGACGATCCTCTTGCCTTCAATTTGCTTTCTGAAGATGAAAAACTCAATAGATCTATCGTGACCTTTGGTGCTGGTCGTCCAGATGAGCAGGGTGCATTTGGTATCGAGCGTGATTTGCGTGCTGGCGGAATTGATTGGTTGGTATGGGCTGAGGTTGATGAGAATCAAGAGCCAAAACCTAAGCGTCGTCGTAAAACAGTGACTCCTGATGAAGAAGAATTGCGACTCAAGCGTTTAATCCCAGCCGATGCTCTGAAAATTCGGGGTCGTCATAATGCGCTCAACGCGCTAGCTGCCTTGGCTTTAGCCCGTTCGGCAGGTTTGCCAATGAGTCTACTGTTGCATGGTTTACGGGATTACGAGGGTGAGCCTCATCGAGTACAGAGTATTAGCATTGTTGCTGACGTTGAGTATGTCGATGACAGCAAAGGGACTAATGTTGGTGCCACAGTAGCAGCATTGAATGGACTAGCTAATAACGAGTCTAGAAAGAGAATTTGGTTAATAGCGGGTGGCGATGGCAAAGGCCAGGACTTTTCACCTTTACGTGAACCTGCACTGCGCTTTATCAAAGGTGCTTTCTTAATTGGCAAAGATGCAAAGTCAATTGCAGATGCGCTTGGTAGTGAGGTCTCTTGCACTATCAGCGAAACACTGACCAATGCAGTACAACAAGCAGCTCATCAAGCCCAATCTGGCGATATTGTTTTGTTATCTCCAGCATGTGCTAGTTTTGATCAGTTCAAGGATTACATTGCCCGTGCAGATGCTTTTGCATCTGAAGTGACTGAATTAGGCATGCAGATCGATGGGGTTCATATATGAGCTTAAAAGATAAGTTATTTCCTGATAATCGCTTAGGACTCGATCGCTTCTGGAACTTTTCTCGTGGCGGAATCGATAATTTCCGTAGTGGCTTAAGAGATGCGGTATCGGGGGTTGAGCAGACCCGCTCCCGCATGATGGAGTATGACCAATTACTAGTATGGGCTGTACTCTCGCTCACTCTGATTGGTTTGGTGATGGTGTACTCAGCATCAATTACTTTGGCTGATGGGCCAAAATACTCAAACTATAGTAGCAATCACTTTTTGATTCGGCATTTAATTTCTTTGGTAATCGCCTTAGGGGTAGGCATTTGGACATTTAAGATTCCAAGCAAGGTTTGGGATCGTTATTCACCCATTATTTTTGGTGTAACGCTACTGCTATTAATAGCCGTTCTGATTCCTGGTCTTGGCAAGGGTGTGAATGGAGCAAAGCGTTGGATTTCGCTGGGGGTGATGAACTTTCAGCCATCTGAACTCATGAAGTTTGCTACGGTAATTTTTGCGGCAACCTATACCGTTCAACGACAGGAGCATTTACATACCTTCATTAAAGGCATGCTACCTATGGGTATTGCAGTTGCTCTGGTTGGCGCACTGTTAATGCTTGAACCCGATATGGGCGCATTTATTGTGGTCGCCCTGATTGCTTTTGGCATTCTTTTCCTTGGTGGAATCAATGCAAAATTATTTGGAGGTCTAGTCCTAGTTGGGATTGCAAGTGCCTCTACCATTATTGCACTGTCACCATTCCGTCGTGGACGCATTCTGGCTTTTATGGATCCATGGCAGGTGGATAACGCTGCTAATAAGGGCTATCAGCTCACTCACTCTCTAATGGCCTTCGGTCGTGGCGAATGGTTTGGCACCGGCTTAGGTGGTAGTGTCGAAAAACTGCATTACCTTCCTGAAGCACACACTGATTTTATTTTGGCGGTGATTGGTGAAGAGCTCGGCTTTGTTGGTGTACTCGTGATGATCTTCTTGTTTTACTGGGTAGTGCGCCGCTCATTCATGATTGGCCGTACCGCACTACAGTTGGATCGCAGCTTTGCAGGTTTAGCTGCTAAGGGAGTGGGTATTTGGATTGGTTGGCAAGCCTTTATCAATATGGGCGTTAACTTAGGTCTACTCCCAACTAAAGGTTTAACGCTTCCCTTGGTGAGTTATGGTGGCTCAGGCATTTTAATGAATGCGATTGCCATAGCCATGCTACTTCGCATCGATTACGAAAACCGAATTCTGATGCGTGGGGGGAAGCTGTGACACAACCCTCAATCTTGGTGATGGCTGGTGGCACGGGCGGACATATCTTTCCGGGCTTGGCCGTTGCTGAGTACCTGAGAGCCCGTGGTTGGCAAGTGTCTTGGCTAGGCAATCAAAACGGTATGGAGTATCGCTTGGTCAATGCTGCGAAGATTCCATTTGAGTCGGTAGATTTTGGTGGTCTGCGTGGTAAAGGACTTAAAGCCAAATTGATGTTGCCAATCAATTTAGTGAGAGCAAGTCTGCAGAGTATCAAAATTATGCGTCGCCTCAAACCTAATGTTGTGTTGGGCATGGGTGGTTATATTACTTTCCCAGGCGGTATAGTATCCGCATTCTTAAGACGAGCATTGGTTTTGCATGAATCCAACTCGGTACCTGGTAGTGCAAATCGTGCTCTAGCAAAGATTGCAAAAAAAACCTTGACGGGTTTTCCGAACACGATGCTTGATGCTGAGTGGGCGGGTAATCCCATACGCCAAGAGTTTGATCAACTTGCTGCTCCTGCAGAACGCTACAGTACACGTCAAGGCTCGTTATCTATTTTGGTAGTTGGTGGCAGCTTGGGCGCAGCAGCCCTGAATCAAGTGGTTCCAGCGGCCTTAGCCCTAATACCTTTAGCTAACAGGCCAAAGGTGATACATCAAGCGGGCGAGAAACATCTTAAAGATCTTGAACAGTTATATACAAGCCTGGGAGTACAGGCTGATATCCGCAGTTTTATTGACGACATGCCCACTGCTTATGCCAATGCAGATCTTGTTATCTGCCGCTCAGGTGCAATGACGATTTCAGAATTGGCTGCGGCAGGAGTGGCCTCTTGTTTAGTTCCTTTCCCATTTGCCATCGATGATCACCAGACTGCTAATGCACGCTTCTTGGCTGATGCTAAGGCAGCAATCTTATTGCCACAGACGCAACTCAATGCTGATGACTTGGCTCAAATGATTCAGGGTTTTAGTCGTGATGCTTTATTAAAGATGGCAGAGCATGCCCAGGCATTAGCAAAACCACAGGCTACTGCACGCGTTGCGCAGGTATGTGCAGAAGCAGCGGGAGTATCTCTATGAAGCATATCGTGCAGCAAATTCACTTCATTGGTATAGGCGGTGCTGGAATGAGTGGCATTGCTGAAGTACTTCTGAATTTAGGCTACCAAGTCTCGGGTTCTGACTTGGTAGAGAATGCAACAACTCAGCGCTTGAAGGCATTAGGCGCAGTCATTCACATTGGACATGATCCTAAGAATATTGGGACAGCAGAAGCAGTTGTGATCTCGACCGCGGTGGCTGGTAATAATCCCGAAGTGTTGGCCGCACGTGCAGCAAAAATTCCGGTGATTCAGCGTGCTGTGATGCTAGGCGAGTTAATGCGTCTGAAACAAGGCATCGCGATTGCAGGAACACACGGCAAAACAACCACTACCAGTTTGGTAGCATCGGTTCTCGCAGAAGGAGGCTTAGATCCTACCTTTGTGATTGGGGGTAAATTAAATTCTGCTGGCGCGAATGCGCGCTTAGGTCAGGGCGACTTTATTGTGGTTGAAGCAGATGAGTCTGATGCTTCTTTCTTACAGCTCTTTCCAGCCATGGAAGTGGTCACCAATATCGATGCTGATCACATGGATACTTACCAACACGATATGGCTCGCCTGAAACAGGCGTTTGTGCAATTTATTCAGCGTATGCCATTCTATGGTGTAGCGGTACTTTGCATTGATGATGTCAATGTTCGCGACATTATCCCTTTTGTTTCTCAACCAGTTTTGCGTTACGGCTTGTCGGATGATGCCGATATTCGTGCAACTGATGTACGTGCAGAGGGAACATCAATGCGTTTTACTGTAGAACGTAGAACAGTGAGAAGACACGGCAATAAGCCTGGCCCGCTCCAGATTTCTTTAAACCTACCAGGTCTACACAATGTTAGAAATGCCTTAGCAGCGATTGGTATTGCAACAGAATTGGGTGTGAGTGATCAAGCGATTGTCAAAGCATTATCTGAATTTAGTGGCGTGGGTCGACGCTTCCAACGCTATGGAGAAATTCCGCTTGCCAGTGGCGGTAGCTTTACCTTGATTGATGATTATGGCCATCACCCAGTTGAAATGGCAGCGACTTTATCGGCGGCAAGGGGGGCTTATCCTGATCGTCGTTTAGTACTGGCTTTTCAGCCACACCGATTTACTAGAACTCGAGATTGCTTCGGTGAGTTTGTCCAAGTATTGAAAAACTTTGATGCACTCGTGTTAACTGAAGTCTATCCAGCAGGCGAGGCTAAGATTCCGGGGGCAGATGGTAAGAGCTTATTAAAGGCAGTGGTTACAGAGGCTAGCGCTAAGAGCGCTTCTCTCAATCCAAAAGAGACTGCATTTGCCAGCAGCATTGCTGAGATGCCCGAAAAACTCAATGGCCTTTTGCGTGATGGGGATGTCCTGATTACGATGGGCGCTGGTTCTATTTCCAATTTGTCGCATGACTTAGCAGAGGCCAAGCATGCATAGTCAATGGGGTAAACGCGTTCACAGTGAATTAGCCAAACTTGATATTAAGACTTTAGGTCGAGTTGGCGTATTGCTAGGCGGCCGTTCCGGCGAGCGGGAAATTTCGTTAATGTCGGGCGGCGGAGTCTTAGAAGCGCTGCATTCAAAAGGGATAGATGCGCATCCTTTTGATCCTAGTCTGCGCTCACCTGCTGAGTTAGTGCAAGAAAAATTTGATCGTGTTTTTATCTCTTTGCACGGAAGATATGGTGAGGATGGAACTATTCAAGGCTTACTTGAGCTTTTAAATATTCCGTATACAGGTAGTGGTGTTCTGGCCTCCGCTCTATCTATCGACAAAATTGTTACCAAACAAGTATGGCTCAGCAATGGACTAGCCACACCAGTATTTGTTGAATTGACTGCCAATAGCGATTGGGATGCAGTTGCAAAAAAATTAGGCTTACCCCTGATTGTGAAGCCTGCACACGAAGGCTCATCTTTGGGATTAACTAAGGTGAAGTCTGTTAGTGGGCTACCAGCAGCTTATGACTTGGCAGCCAAAATTGATACCAAGATCATTGCTGAGACTTGCATCATTGGTGATGAGCTGACTTGCCCATTGGTTGGGGAGGGTGCTAGCGCAGAAGCCCTGCCAGTGATCAAAATTATTCCGCCAGATGCTAATTATGATTTTCATCATAAGTATTTTTCAGATGAAACACAGTATTTATGTCCAACAGGTCTTCCTGAAGAGGTAAATGCTGCTGTTCAGTCTTTAGCGCTTGCTGCTTATAAAGCACTTGGATGCCGAACTTGGGGTCGCGCCGATGTGATGATCGATCAGAAAACGGGTAAGCCCTACTTATTGGAAATGAATACATCCCCAGGCATGACCTCGCACTCGCTGGTGCCGATGGCTGCAAAGGCTGCTGGTGTTGAGTATGCCGATTTAGTAGTGTGGATATTAAGTCAGACACTGAAACAGGCTGGAGGCTTAAGAACATGAGTCGCTTACTGCAACAGTTTGGCAATCTCTTTGCTTTTGCTATGTCTCCAATCTGGAATTACCCAGAGAGAATGCAAAAGGTAAGCCGTTTGTTGACGCGATGTTTCCTAGTCATGCTGGTGATTAGTATTTTGGTTTGGCTAAGTCAGCGCCCAGTGTTTGCTCTGAGACAGGTTCAGATTGAGCCTGTTGCAGGTCAAACTTTGAAACATATTAATAAAGCCGTTGTGAGGCAAGAAGTGCTGGAGACAGTTCAAGGAAATTTCTTCAGTGTCAAGCTAGAGAATATAAAGAAGGGTTTTGAGTCTATGCCCTGGGTACGCCATGCCAATGTCCGTCGCATTTGGCCTAATGGATTGGTAATCAGTATTGAAGAGCAGAAGGCTTTTGGTACCTGGGGCGGGGCCGATAGTCAACAGCTCATGAACACCCATGGAGAAATATTTAGTGGGCGGGTTTCAGAGCTTCCAGATGATACCCATTTAATTGAATTCCGAGGCCCAAGTGATGCTGGCCAAGAAGTTATGCGTCTTTATGAGAAAGCTAATGCTTGGTTTAAACCTTGGAACACAGAAATTAGTTCACTTACTTTATCGGATCGATATGCGTGGCATGTGAAGTTATCTAACGGGATGAAAGTGGAATTTGGGCGCGACGAAGAAAGTTCAGATAAGAACTTAACTGAGGAGCGAGTTGCCCGCCTCTTTAAATATTGGCCACAAGTTCAAGATAAATGGGCGAATCGGGTGGATGCAATCGATCTACGTTATGCCAATGGTTTTGCGGTGCACTTAGCTTCAGTCAACATCAAGACAAGTGACCTTAATGGAAAAAAAAGTGAGTCAAAGCAATGAGCATATTTATGAGGAATCCGAATGAGTAAGGACAATCGCGATTTATTGGTTGGGTTAGATATTGGTACCTCTAAGGTGGTTGCCTTGGTCGCTGAACTCGCACCTGATGGTCAGTTCAATGTAGTTGGAGTAGGTCAAACCGTTTCCAAGGGATTAAAAAAAGGTGTCGTTGTTAATATCGAGGCAACCGTACAGTCAATTCAGAAGGCGCTAGAAGAGGCTGAAGTGATGGCAGATCGTCAGATCGCGCAAGTCTTCACCGGTATCGCTGGAAATCACATTATTAGTTTTAACTCGAGCGGCATGGTAGCCATTCGTGACAAGGAAGTGAGCGAAGGGGATGTGGAGCGTGTTCTAGAAACTGCTAAGGCTATTAATATTCCAACCGACCAACAAATTCTGCACATCCTAGTTCAAGAATTCATCATCGATGGCCAAGAGGACGTACGCGAGCCCATTGGCATGAGTGGTCTGCGTCTCGAGGTCAAGGTTCATATCGTGACAGGCGCCGTTAGTGCTGCCCAAAATATTGTGAAGTGTGTACGCCGCTGTGGTCTGGAAGTCAATGATTTGATTTTGCAACCTCTAGCTTCTAGTTTGGCGGTACTTACCGAGGATGAAAAAGAGTTAGGCGTTGTTTTGGTGGATATTGGCGGCGGCACTACTGATATTGCAATTTATTGCCAGGGCTCGATTCGTCATACTGCAGTGATTCCAATTGCAGGTGATCAAATTACCAATGACATTGCGATGGCGCTTCGTACACCAACCATCGATGCAGAGGATTTGAAGATTCAATATGGTATTGCTCGTCAAGATATGGCTGACCCAGCTGCAATGATTGATGTACCAGGTGTTGGCGATAGAGATCCACGGCCGATGTCTAAGCAGGCTTTAGCAGCTGTCATTGAGCCTCGGGTTGAAGAGCTTTTCACATTGGTTCGCGGTGTCGTTCGCGAGTCTGGCTACGAAGATATGGTCTCTTCAGGAATTGTATTGACTGGAGGCACAGCCTTGATGCCAGGCATGGTTGAGCTTGCCGAGCAAGTATTTTTACGTCCCGCTCGAGTAGGCACCCCTGAATACCGTGGCCATCTTCATGAAGTTCTAAGAAGCCCTCGTTTTGCTACCAGCATTGGTTTGCTGATGGAAGGGCAGGCTCAGCTATTGCGCGGTCGTCGGGTTTCTCAATCAGGCGCACTACAAAGTGTGGTGTCGCGTATGAAGGAATGGTTTGCAGGAAATTTTTAAGTTGTTTTTCGTCGTCGTCAATGTAGTACGTTTTCTACCTAGGAGGGTATATGGAATTTGAAATGTTAGATCAAGAAACAGCCGGGAAAACTATCATTAAGGTGGTTGGAGTCGGTGGGGCTGGTGGCAATGCTGTCCAGCATATGATTCGTCGCGGTGTAGATGGCGTAGAGTTTATTTGCATGAACACCGATGCTGGCGCGTTACAGCGTTCTGAAGCATCTGTGAATTTGCAACTAGGCTCTAGCGGTCTGGGAGCTGGTGCCAAGCCAGAAATCGGTGCGGCCTCTGCTGAAGAAGCCCGTGCTCGTATCGCTGATGTATTGCAAGGCGCACACATGGTATTCATCACCGCTGGTATGGGTGGTGGTACAGGCACTGGTGCTGCCCCAGTGGTTGCGCAAGTTGCAAAAGAAATGGGCATCTTGACGGTTGGTGTTATCAGTAAGCCATTTGACTTTGAGGGCGTGAAGCGCTTGAAGGTTGCTGAGAATGGGGCAAGTGAATTAGAAAATTACGTTGACTCACTGATTGTTGTTTTGAATGAGAAATTATTCGAAGTGATGGGTGAAGATGCTGAGTTTGATAAAGCCTTTGCTTGTGCTGATGATGTATTACATAACGCGGTATCTGGTATTGCTGAGATCATTAATGTTCAAGGTTTGATTAACGTTGACTTTGAAGACGTGAAAACCGTGATGGGTGAGCAAGGTAAGGCCATGATGGGTACTGCAACAGTTTCTGGAATGGATCGTGCGCGTTTGGCTGCGGAAGCTGCAGTTGCTTCGCCATTACTCGAAGGTGTTGATTTATCTGGTGCCCGCGGTGTCTTGGTTAACATTACTGCTAGCCGTTCATTGAAATTGTCAGAGACACGCGAAGTGATGGCTGCGATTCGTGGCTATGCTGCGGATGACGCTACTGTCATTTTCGGTACGGTATATGACGATAGCTTGGGTGATGCACTTCGAGTAACGGTAGTTGCGACTGGTCTGAATAATCCTCAAGCACGTCAAAATAGTCAACCTGAAGTGGTTTGGAGACAGGCAACAGGCACGCATGATGCTATGCCAACCATGGCAGATTTAAATAGCTTTGCTCCTGCTAGTCCTTCTGCGGCAATGAGTAAGGCAGGCTTAGATTCCGCTATGAATACTTCTGCTTCCATGCCAATGACAGGGTCTGCACCTGCAATTCAGCCTGCTTCTGCAGGGGTTGATTACAGCCAATATGATCTGCCACGGGTTTTCAGAAACTCGCGTGAGGCTGCTCCAGCACCAACTTTAGGCGCTGATAGCTCACCTCAAGCAAAAACCATGTTGGATAAAGGCACGGATTTCTATGAGATTCCAGCCTTTTTACGTAAACAAGCAGACTAATTGACTGCTCAATACAATAGATAGTGCGCAATGCCAGCGCGGCGCCCCTCCGGACGACGAATCCCGCGCTAGCGCTGGCATACTCATTTACCACTACTTCTATTAATTTGGAGATCTCATGATTGCAGTTGGACAAAAATTACCAAACGCCACTCTGTATGAGTTTATTGATGAGGCTACCGAAGGTTGTGCTATGGGTCCAAATACTTTCGAGGTCGAAAAGCTTACGGCTGGTAAGAAGATTGTGATTTTTGCTTTGCCAGGTGCATTCACACCCACCTGTTCTGCTCAGCATGTGCCAGGATATTTAGCGCAGTACGATGCTCTCAAGGCAAAAGGTGTTGATGAAATTTGGTGTATTTCGGTTAATGACCCATTTGTAATGGGTGCTTGGGGCCGAGACTTAAAAGTAGGCAAAAAAATTCGCATGTTTGGTGACGGTAGTGCTGAGTTCACCAAAAAATTAGGCATGGAGTTTGACCTGATTGCACGTGGTTTAGGTGTGCGTTCGCAACGCTATGCCATGATTGTTCAAGATGGTGTAGTAAAAACATTAGACTTAGAAGCGCCCGGTAAGTTCGAAGTAAGCGATGCTGCTTCTGTTCTAAAACAGCTCTAATTCGAATCCAATTCTTATAACAATGATGTTGAAGCAGCGTACGATTGCCTCCCCAGTAAAAACCGTTGGAATCGGTTTGCACTCGGGGCGTAAGGCAACCCTAATAATCAAGCCTGCGCCGGTAAATACAGGCATTCAGTTCGTACGTATCGACACCCCAGAGCAGGCAGTAGTTCCTGCAACTGCACTATCAGTATGCGATACCAGACTAGCTTCAGTCATTCAAAAAGATGGCACTAAAGTTTCTACAGTTGAGCATTTGCTGTCTGCATGTGCTGGTTTGGGGTTAGATAATTTGCTGATTGAAATTGATGGCGAAGAAGTGCCCATCATGGATGGTAGTGCCGCCTCTTTCTTATTCTTAATTGAATCGGCTGGTATTGCTGAGCAAGAAGCACCCCGTCAATTTCTAGTGATCAAAAAACCGGTTGAAGTACGAGAGGGTGATAAGTTGGCGCGCCTGGAGCCATTCTTTGGCTTTAAGTTGGATTTCACGATCGACTTTAAACATCCTGCCGTTGATAAAACAGGTCAGCGCTTTGTAGTCGATTTTGCTGAGCATGCTTATCGGAGTGAAATCGGACGTGCACGAACTTTTGGATTTGCTCACGAAGTGGAAGCATTAAGAGAAATGGGCTTAGCTCGCGGCGGTAGTTTAGATAACGCGATTGTGTTGGATGAGCATCGAATCTTAAATAATGAAGAATTGCGCTATGACGATGAGTTTGTGCGCCATAAGATTTTGGATGCGATTGGTGACCTTTATTTAATTGGTCATCCGATTGTTGGGGCTTATGTGGCTGAGAAATCCGGGCATGCCCTAAACAATGCTTTATTGCGTAAATTGCTAGAGGATCCAAGCGCATACGAAATTAGTACTTTTGCAGAAAATAATGCTCCTACTGCCTATTCTCAAGAAAGCCAGCCCCTCTTTTTCTGAGTCGGCGAAATTATTTTCCACCCAGCAAACGCTCAACTGCCTTTCGTAGCTCTGAATCCTGAGGCAACTTTTCCAGTAAATTCTGCCAAGACGCTCTGGCAACGGAGTTAAATCCTCGGGCTTGAGTTTGTTGAGTTTCTCGAGGCCTTACTTCCCAGCCTGTTGTAGCGGGTTTAAGTCGCACTTTGATGTTGCTACAGGGGTAGCCTCTTTTGGCTAAGCCATTGATTAAGCTCGGTAAAATCTGCTGCAAACGGCTTGCAATGCTGGCGCTTCCAACCAGCAAAAATAGCTCATTTTGCCCTCCAGAGCGCCAACCAGCTTCTATTTTCGAGCTTAAGTTTGCTAAATCCACTTCATCTAGACATTGAGTCAAGGCAGATTTGAGTTTGACCATATCTTCGGTTTTAGCCAAAATACCCCCTAGACCATGGGAGTCTTTCAGATAGTCCTGCCACTCAAGTGCTTGTTTCTTCGAGTGAGGTTTAGGGGCTTGGTTCATGAAATCAGTGTATTCGGGTGATAAACTCAATAGCTTAATTTTCTTCAATATCCCATGGTAATCGGTCTTCTTAAAACCCTGGTCGGCAGTCGTAACGACCGCCTCTTAAAACAGTATCGCAAAGTCGTTGCTAAGGTTGGCGCATTTGAGCCAGCAATGCAGTCTTTGGATGATGCTGCACTTCAGGCTAAAACCGCTGAATTCAAAGCGCGCTTAAGTGCTGGCGAATCACTTGACGATATCGCGGCTGAAGCTTTTGCAGTAGTGCGTGAGGCCAGCGTCCGCATTATGAAAATGCGCCACTTTGACTCTCAATTGATTGGTGGCCTCGCTTTACATCAAGGCAAGATTGCGGAGATGGGAACGGGTGAGGGTAAGACCCTCACTGCAACCCTGCCAGTTTATTTAAATGCGCTCACCGGCAAGGGTGTGCACGTCGTGACTGTTAATGATTACTTGGCACAGCGTGATGCTGAGTGGATGTCAAAGCTGTACAACTTTCTTGGCATGGCCGTTGGTGTGAACTTGTCTCAGATGGATCATGAGTCTAAGAAAAAAGCATATGCATCAGATATCACTTACGGTACTAACAACGAGTTTGGGTTTGACTATCTGCGCGACAACATGGTTCAAGATTTGGATCAAAAAGTACAGCGTGGCTTAGCGTATGCGATCGTAGACGAAGTGGATTCGATCTTGATTGATGAGGCCAGAACACCCCTGATCATTTCTGGACAAGCAGATGATCACACCGATTTATATATCAAGATGAATGCGTTACCTGCTCGCCTAGAGCGCCAGATTGGTGAAGAAAAGGCCGATGGAACTGGCGTAGAAGTACCAGGCGATTACTGGGTTGATGAAAAGTCGCATCAGGTATATCTGACAGAGCAGGGGCATGATAAGGCCGAAGTCATTTTGGTCGAGCTAGGCGCTCTGACGGATGGCGATTCCTTGTATGCGCCACAAAATATTTCCTTAATGCATCATGTCTATGCAGCCTTGCGCGCCCATACTCTTTACCATCGTGATCAGCAGTACGTTGTGCAAAATAATGAAGTGATTATTGTTGATGAGTTCACCGGTCGCTTAATGCAAGGACGTCGCTGGGGCGAGGGTTTGCATCAAGCAGTAGAAGCTAAAGAAAAAGTAGCGATTCAGAATGAGAATCAGACATTAGCCACCATTACTTTCCAGAATTATTTCCGGATGTACGGCAAGTTAGCCGGTATGACTGGTACCGCTGATACCGAAGCCTACGAGTTCAAAGAGATCTACAACCTTGAAACGGTTGTGATTCCACCAAATCGGATTAGCCAACGTAAAGATCGTCAAGATCAAATCTTTAAGTCCTCACGCGAGCGCTATGACGCTGTAGTGAAAGATATCTTAGATTGCCATGCGCGCAGTCAGCCAGTATTGGTTGGTACTACCTCGATTGAGAACTCTGAATTAATTTCTCATTTACTCAATCAAAAGAAATTACCGCATCAAGTCTTGAACGCCAAGCAACATGCTCGGGAGGCTGAGATTATTGCGCAAGCTGGCAGACCTCAAATGATTACGATTGCGACCAATATGGCCGGTCGCGGGACGGACATCGTCCTGGGTGGCAATGTTGAGAAGCAATCGGCCCTGATCAATGAAGATGCTTCCCTATCTGCCCAAGAAAAATCCAGCAAGATTCAGAAGCTCCAAGACGAGTGGCAAAGTCTGCACGACTTGGTTCTGAATGCTGGCGGCTTACACATTATTGGCACCGAACGCCATGAAAGTCGACGAATTGATAATCAATTGCGTGGACGTTCAGGACGACAGGGTGATCCAGGCTCCTCACGCTTTTACCTTTCCTTAGATGATCCATTGCTGCGTATCTTTGCGGGCGATCGTTTGCGTGCTGTGATGGAACGACTCAAGATGCCTGATGGCGAACCGATTGAGGCTGGTATGGTCACGCGTTCAATCGAATCTGCCCAACGCAAGGTGGAAGGGCGTAACTTTGATATTCGTAAGCAATTACTTGAATACGACGATGTGGCAAATGATCAGCGTAAAGAAACCTACCGTCTTCGTAATGAAGTGCTTGAGAGTGGTGATATTGGTGAGCTTATCGCCAATTTACGTGAAGATGTAGTTCGCGATATCTGCGCTATTTATATCCCACTCCAATCTATGGAAGAGCAGTGGGATTTGCCTGGGCTGGAAAATATATTAGAGAATGAGTGGGGTCTCAATCTCGATTTACAGAAATGGGTAGAAGCCGCGGATTCAGTTGATGCGGAGAAAATTGTTGAGCGCGTGCTACAGGCTGCCCAAGAAGCCTACGATGGTAAAGTTGCCTTGTCTGGCCGCCCCTCTTTTGCGGGTTTTGAGCGCTCAGTATTGCTCTATAGTTTAGATACGCACTGGCGTGAACATTTGGCTGCATTGGATCATTTACGTCAAGGGATTAATCTTCGCGGCTATGCCCAAAAAGATCCTAAGCAAGAATATCGCCGGGAAGCCTTCGAGCTTTACGGCGAATTACTGAATGTTATTAAGAATGATGTCGTCAAAAATATTATGACGGTGCAAATTCGGAGTGCTAGTGAGTTAGATAAAGCCTCTGAATCCATGAATGATGATTTGGCCAAGCTTTCTGATTTGCAGTATCAGCATGCTGATCCCGATCTGGAAGTGGCAGGTTCAACTGGCGATCGGGGATCTGCAATTGAAATCATTCCCGCCCCAGTGAGAACTGGGCCCAAGATCGGCCGTAATGATCCCTGCAGTTGCGGCAGTGGTAAGAAATATAAGAATTGCCACGGCGCCTTAAGTTAATTCCAGTTAATCTGTGTCACATTGAAAGCCTAGACTGAGTCTGGGCTTTTTTCTTGGTGAAATCCCTAGTCGATTCCTTTGGCGACTATGGCATGATTTGATCTGATAACAATGCTATTTGTAATAAAAACTCAATATTCATCAAGGAATAAAAAATGGGCACGACTTTTAATCTCAATGGCAAATCAGTCAATTTTGATGGCGATCCAGAAACCCCAATTCTGTGGGTATTAAGAGACCATCTCGATGTAATGAGTCCCAAATTTGGCTGTGGTGCCGCTTTATGTGGAGCATGTACGGTGCATTTAGAGGGTAACGCGATTCGTTCCTGCTCTACACCCGTTTCTGCAGCTGCTGGAAAAAATGTCACCACTCTAGAGGGTCTTGCACCCAAAATGGGTAAGGCCTTAAATGAGGCTTGGGTTGAGTTTGACGTTCCCCAGTGTGGTTATTGCCAAACTGGGCAAATGATGTCGGCAGCGGATTTATTAACCAGAAATAAGCATCCCAGTTCTGGCGATATCAAAAATGCACTCAGCGGAAATATTTGTCGTTGCGGTACTTATGCTCGAATTGAAAAAGCAGTCAAACGTGCCGCTGATAAATTGGCTTAAGGAAAAAACATGAAAACAAATTCAATTAAAAGTCCTTCACGCCGTCAATTTATTCAGCAGAGTGCGGCTACTACAGGCGCCTTTGTATTGGGCATGTACTTGCCTTTGACAAGCGATGCTGCAACAAACTCTGCAAGTCCTACGGTAGTTAATGCTTGGGTACAAATTACACCGGATAACCAGATCACTCTTATCTGCGCTCGGTCAGAGATGGGTCAAGATGTCTATACCTCTATGCCCGCATTGCTCGCCGAGGAGTTAAATATTCCTTTATCAATGGTCAAGGTGCAAATTGCTGGAGTTGCCCCGATCTATATCAACGCCTTATTGGGTGGTCAAATTACAGGTGGTTCTTCATCGGTTCGCGAAGCCTTTGATAAGTTGCGTATTGCTGGCGCTGCAACGCGGAGCGTGTTGGTACAAGCTGCCGCGAATCGTTGGAGTGTGCCCATAACAGATTGCAAGGCAATGAATGGCAAGGTAAGTCATGCTGGTGGAAAGTCAGCTACTTATGGAGAGTTAGCGGCTGAAGCAGCTAAGCTCCCACTTCCCGAGAAGCCAGCTCTTAAATCACCAGCAAACTTTATGGTGATTGGTAAAGAGAGCATGCGTCGTTTGGATACGCCTGCGAAAGTCTCTGGTACCGCAGTTTTTGGTATTGATGTGAAGATACCTGGGATGGCAATTGCGTCACTTGCTCAGTGTCCTGTGATTGGAGGCGCTCCCAGGTCCGTGGATAGCGCTGATGCTATGAAGGTCTCTGGAGTGATTAAAGTAGTTCAAATCTCTGATGGTGTAGCAGTCTTGGCTAAAAACTTTTATGCCGCCCGCAAAGGGAGAGATGCTTTAAAGGTCACCTGGAATGAGGGCGCAGGCGCTTCAATCAGTAATGCTGGGATGCGCAAACAGCTAGAGTCAGGACTGACAAAACCTGGGGCTGTTATTCAGGCAAAAGGCGATGCGACTGCTGCATTGGGCAATGGCAAGCAGTTGAGTGCCCAATACTTCATGCCTTACCTAGCGCACTCAACAATGGAACCTGTGAACTGCTCAGCAGTGGTTGCAGATGGTAAGTGCAGAATTATTGGTCCGATTCAGTTTCAACAAGGAGCGCAAGCAGTGGCGGCAGTTGCAACAGGTTTGAAACCGGAGGATGTGACTGTAGAAACAACTTTCTTGGGCGGTGGTTTCGGGCGCAAACTCGAGCTAGATTTTATTCGTCAAGCTGCTGAGATCGCCAAAGCATCGGGTATGCCGGTGAAGATGCTTTGGACTAAAGAAGATGACATTACACATGATTTCTATCGTCCAATGAGCGTCCACCAAATGGATGCATCCTTAAGTTCTGAAGGCAAGATTTCTGCCCTGAAAACGAAGATGGTTTCTCAATCAGTAACAGCTAGAGCGTTTCCTGCTTTTGTAAAAGACGGCAATGATCCCTTCATGGTGGAGGGCTCTGCAAATCTGACTTACGAAATTCCGAACCTAGAAGTTCGTAATGTGATTGAAGATTCCGGAATCCGCGTGGGCTACTGGCGGTCTGTTAGTAATACCCTCAATGCCTTTGCGATCGAGAGCTTTATGGATGAGGCAGCTAAAGCAGCTGGTAAGGATCCAGTGGCATTTAGACTCAGCGCATTGTCTAAAGAGCCTAGAGCAGCTGCAGTCTTAAAGATGGCTGTACAAAAGTCTGGCTATCAAGCGGGTAGTAAGCGCTTCGGTGTAGCTCAAATGGAATGCTATGGAACCTATTCTGCTTGTGTAGTTGAATTAGATCCATATGCGGCAAGCACTATGGTGAAAAAAATTACCTTTGTCTCTGATTGCGGAATTGCTATTCATCCTGATCAAGCGAGAGCCCAACTCACTGGCGGAATCTTGTATGGTTTAGGCGCTGCCCTCTATGATGAAATCACAATTGAGCAGGGCCGAGTTCAGCAAAGCAACTTTAATAACTATCCCAGCATCCGAATGAATCAGGCTCCGATCGTCGAGGTTCACCTAGTGGCCAGCCAGGAGAAGCCTGGCGGCCTTGGTGAAGTTGGTGTTCCCTTGGTTGCCCCAGCTTTGGTCAATGCGATTGCTGCGGCTACTGGGAAGCGAATTCGGGAACTTCCGATTAAAGTCTGAAGTCTTTCTGTCTAGAGTAAGCAAGCGCGCCTTCAATGGCGCGCTTGCTTTTTAAGCCTCATCTACAATAATCAAACTATGACCGTAAACCTACCTCTCCCCCTCAAAAGTGAACTCAAGCCAGTCAAGGGCTTTGAGATGGGTATTGCTGAGGCGGGTATCAAAAGGGCAAATCGTAAAGATTTACTCGTCATGACCTTGGTACCAGGTTCCCAGGTAGCAGGAGTATTTACCTTGAATCGTTTCTGTGCAGCACCTGTACAAATTTGTAGAGAACATTTGGCTCGCAATGGGGGTGCCGGAGATATTCGTGCCTTGGTAGTCAATACAGGTAATGCCAATGCTGGCACAGGCGAGGCTGGCATGAGACATGCTCAGGAAACCTGTCTTGCCCTGGCAAAAGATTTACAGCTAAAGCCAGAGCAGATTTTGCCTTTCTCGACGGGGGTGATTCTAGAGCCTCTGCCAATTGAAAAAATTATTACGGCCATGCCTAAAGCAATCGCTAATTTGGGTGAGGATCACTGGTTTGATGCCGCAGAGGCCATCATGACTACGGATACTCAGCCGAAGGCTGCCTCACTAACTGTAAGTACATCTGCTGGAGTCGCCACCCTTACTGGGATTTGTAAGGGAGCTGGCATGATTCATCCGAATATGGCAACCATGTTGGGATTTATTGCGACCGACGCTGGATTTGCTCCCGGTTTATTGACTGCTCTCACTAAAGAAGTGGCCGATCTTTCGTTTAATGCAATCACGATTGATGGTGACACTTCAACAAATGATTCATTCATCATCATGGCAACAGGACAGTCAGAAATTGAGATAGGCTCTACACAAGATCCCAATTACAGTCTGCTAAAAGATGGACTCATTGCATTAGCCAGACAATTGGCGCAAATGATTGTGCGAGATGGTGAGGGCGCTACTAAATTTATTACTATTGAAGTTCTGGGCGGCAAAACCGAGGAAGAATGCAAAAAGGTGGCTAAGGCCGTTGCCCATTCTCCCTTGGTGATGACAGCTTTTTTTGCGAGTGATCCCAACCTAGGACGGATCTTGGCAGCAATTGGTTACGCTGGTATTACTGATCTTGATGTTAATCGGGTGCAAATGTGGCTTGGAGATGTCTGGGTTGCAAAAGATGGCGGCAGAAATCCCACCTATCAAGAGGCTGATGGACAAAGAATCATGAAAGAGTCTGAGATCACGGTCAGGATTGATCTGGGCCGTGGCTCAGCTACTCAAACGATGTGGACGTGCGATCTATCGCATGAGTACGTCTCGATTAATGCGGACTACCGCTCATAGGCTGATATGAACGATAAACTCGACAGGCTCCTGAGCCATTTAGAAACTTTTTTACCAAAACCACTTTCTGAAGAGCAGTGGCAATCCACAACTGCATTTAGATGGCGTCGACGCGATAGTATTTTTGGGAGTATCGGTTTCTTGCAGCCAGTCAAGCATGTCTCAGATATTACATTTGAAGACCTGCAGAATATTGATCGTCAGCGTGATGCCATTCGAGATAACACCAAAAACTTCATTCAAAAAAAGCCAGCAAATAATATTTTGCTAACTGGTGCACGGGGCACCGGAAAATCTTCTTTAATTAAAGCAAGCTTGCATGAATTTGCTTCGCAAGGTTTGCGTTTAGTTGAAGTTGAAAAAGAGCATTTGGCAGATTTAGCCGACATTACTGATCTCTTGGCGGACCGCCCTGAACGTTTCATTGTATTTTGTGACGATCTCTCTTTTGAAGATGGTGAGTCAGGATATAAAGCCATGAAATCCGCTCTCGATGGATCGGTGTCAGCGCAGGTTGATAATATTTTGATTTATGCGACCTCTAATCGTCGCCATTTATTGCCTGAGTACATGAAGGACAATGAAAGCTATACACATACCGATGATGGTGAGCTGCATCCAGGTGAGGTCGTCGAAGAAAAAATTTCCCTGTCGGAGCGTTTTGGTTTATGGCTTTCCTTTTATCCACCAAAGCAGGATGAATATCTTGCTATCGTCGCGCATTGGCTTAAGCACTTTGGACTCAACGCGGAGCAAATTGAGGCGGCGCGAGCGGAGGCTCTTGTCTGGGCTTTAGAACGAGGCGCGCGTTCTGGCCGTGTAGCGTGGCAGTTCGCGAAACATTGGGCTGGTTCACACGCCTAAATACTCAGACTCATGCCCGAACTGAATCGCCCTGTTACTGAGGTCGCCGCAGGGATCTTGTTAGATCAGGATGGTCGATATCTACTAGGTCAGCGCCCAGCCGGTAAGCCCTATGCAGGATATTGGGAGGTCCCAGGCGGGAAAATGGAGGCTGGCGAAACAGTCTTTGAGGCACTTCAGCGAGAGCTGCAAGAAGAGCTCGGAATTCTGATTGACTCCTGCGAAGAGATCATGGTTTTGGAACATGATTATCCCCATGCTTACGTCAGACTTCACGTTAATATCATTCGGAGTTGGCAGGGTGAGCCAAGAGGTTGCGAGGGACAGCAGCTATCCTGGCAGGAATTGCTAGCTGACAAGCCCAGCGTTGAGCCTTTATTGCCAGCCGCCTGGCCGATGCTAGAAAAGCTGAAACTGATTCTGAATTAGAACTGACAGAGTGTTAGTCTAAAAGGTACGTCGACGTTGACGAGTTGCGCTTTTTTATCTCGATCTGCTTTTAGAAAACGAATCGATAGCAAATATTTATTTGCACTAATCTCTGAGTACAGGCTGTCGTCCTCAAGAGCAATTCTCATCAATTGATAGACTTTTCCAGAAGGTGCTTGCTGGAATGAACCATTGTGACCAACTACATCCTTGGCTTCTCCAGACTGGCGCAGTAAGCGTAAAAATAATTGCCCAGCTTCATACCAAGGCAATAAAGGAGTGATGTAATTTTCTAGTAAGGCGCGTCGCTCACTAACGGGGCTATTTTTCCAAGCATGGTAACTTGGTAAATCAATTGGACTCGTGCCTCCTGGAATATTCAGTCGAGTACGAATTGCATTCAACCATTCGCTTTCTGAAATGATGGTGTTGGGTTTTCCCATCGAGCGATTAATTTTGGATGCAGCGGTATCAATCTCGGCAATGGTCTGTAAGAGGGCCTCTTGATCCACTTTTTGCGAGGACTTCAAACCATTCAAAGAATATTTTTGACGCTCAAACTCTTTTAATAGAAGAGACTTGATATCTCCACGAGCGCCAATGTCTCCTAAGTCAAACAAAATAGCGATGGCATTGTGGTGAAGTTCAGGATCATCTGACCGTAAAAAATGATTAAAACGGGCGAACAAATACTCCAGCCGAAGCATGCTCCGGACTAATTCATTGAAGGGGTATTCGTAGACAATCACAAGCCCATATTCTATGACGAACTAGGTTAGCTCTTGCGAATCTGTAGGATTTTTTGATGCAAAAGTCTGACTTGCTCTGCTAAGTCTTCCAGGCTACCCATATTTTTGACGACAGTATCGGCCTGCGCTAAGCGTTCAGTCCTTGTAGCCTGGGCTTGGAGGATGCTTTCAACCTCTTGTCTAGTGAGGTCATTTCGCTCCATTACCCGCTGGATTTGCATCGCTTCAGAGCAATCAGCCACCACCACATGGTCAATAAACTGGAGCCAGTCAGAGGACTCCAATAGCAGCGGCACAACAAAAACAATGTAGGGTGCCTGATTTTCCACAGCCAAGCGGGCTTGTTCGATAGCTTTGGTCCGAATGAGGGGGTGGGTAATGGCCTCTAAGGCTTTTCTAGAATGTGGGTCCTCAAACACTAAAACACGCATCTTTTTCCTGTCTAGAGCACCATCTGCTTGGATAAATTCAGAACCAAAGCGTTCCCGAATAGGCTCAATCGCAGGCCCTCCAGCGCTAGTAATTTGGTGTGCAATGACATCGGAGTCAACGATTGAGGCCCCATAACTGGCTAGCCTTTCTGCAATGGCAGATTTGCCTGATCCTATGCCTCCAGTCAGGCCAACTAGGGTTGCAGCATCCTTGAGAGTGCTTAAATTCACCGAATGAGCAGAAGGGTTTGAAGTGCCTGAGGCCATAACACTTCTATGATGCCAGCAAAGGCCAAAAAGGGCCCAAAAGGAAAAGCATGGCTAATTTGTGATCGATGCCACTTGAGCCAAATGAAGCCCCCAACAAGGCCTGTTAAAGAGGCAATCAATAGGATCTCTGGTAAAGCACCAGCACCAAGCCAGGCACCCAAGGCAGCAAGAAGCTTGGCATCCCCCATGCCGATCCCATTATGCTTTTTGAGTATGCGGTAAATGAAATTCATCACCCAAAGAAAGCCGTAACCAAAAATGCAGCCAAGCAGGGCATTGAAGGGCTCCGCAAAACCTTGCGATGCTAAAAAATTAAAGCCCAGCCCTGAAAAAATTAAAGGAATCGTTAGAGCATTAGGGAGGCGAAAGCTGGTGAGATCGACATAGGCTAAATAAATAAGCACTAGTACAAGCGTAATTTGAATCCAGATCATAAGATTGGGGGTTTGCATCAGACGACTTGTCCCAAGTTAAATATTGGCAGATACAGAATGACAACTAAGGCTCCAATAATGAGGCCAATACCAATCATTAGCAAGGGCTCCATAGTTTGGCCCAGTGTTTTCAGTTCATTGCTAAGGCGGGTTTGCAAAACTTCTGCACGCTTATTCAACATCTTTGCTAAGGAAGCACTCTCAGCGCCAATAGCAAGCAGATGCAGGGTTTCTTTATCAAATAAATAGAGATGTGGATCGGACTTGTTGAGAGACTCTCGTAATGGCCAACCTCGGGTGAGGTGTTTAAATAACTCTGCACTAAGATCGTGGCTTAACCAATGATTTGAGGATTGGGCAGTAATGCGAATTGCATCAGGTAGTGCTAATCCAGAGTGCAGCAGATGACCTAGGGTGCGGCACCAATTGCTCAAAGTGGCTAAGCGGAGAAGATTGCCAAAGATCGGCAGCTTAAAGCTAATTCGATCACATAGTTTCTGCAGTCGAACTGATCGAACCCAAAAAAATATAAAGATACTGGCTCCACCAAGGCTCAATAGCGCAATAAATAGAGAGAACTCTTTAATTAAATCTGAAGTTGCAATCAATATCGAAGTGGCGGGTGGTAGCTCTGCGCGGAAATTGGCAAAGACCTCTTTAAAAACAGGAATTACCCAAATCATCATCGCTACGAGTAAAAAAAGTGAGCTGATTAAAGTAATGAGAGGGTAGGTTAATGCTTGTCGGATCTGACTGCTTAACTCCATTTTGGCACTCAGTTGCCGGCAAATTGTCCGCAGGGCCAATTCAAGATCGCCAGTGCGCTCGCTCACTCGAATCAAATTGATGAATTCTGGTGAGAATAAGTCTGCTTGCAGTAATAAACTCTGAGTAAGGCTATTACCTTGTTTCAGTTTGGTATAAAGCTTAGGCAAAAAGTGGTCGTAGTCTGACCCGTTTACCTTCTGGAGTAGTTCAATTGCATTAAGCAGGGGTAGACCAGACTCCAGTAGGCTCAACAGTTGCTCTGCAAACTGGAGCTGTCCTTTGATTCCTAAATGGCGACGCAGTAGGAAGTGCATCATCAGCAATAAGCCCCAATTTCATGGGTAAGCAGATCTGGATTGATCAGACCTTGCCGAACATAATGCATACCCGCTGAATGTATATTTAGAGAACATATATCTTGACTAAAAATCATGCGGTGATTCAATACTTCATGGACGCCAATTCTGCCAAAGTAACCAGAACCTTTGCACTTTGAGCAATCGGAGTCCAGAGTGCGCCCTTTGCATTTTTGGCAATAGGCCTTTACTAGACGTTGAGAGCTCACACAATGTAGACAAGATTCAATATGTTCCTGTTCAATACCCAAAGTTTTAAGACGTGCAATCGCACCGCGTGCATTACGAGTATGGAGTGTGCTGAGAACCAGATGCCCAGTTTGAGCTGCTTCAATGACTACTCGAGCTGAGGCCGAGTCTCTAATTTCTCCAATCATGAGTACATCGGGGTCTTGACGTAACAGTGCGCGAATAATTGTTGCAAAATCGAGGCCTGCTTTTTCATGGAATGACACTTGGTTAATGCCAGGCAGCCGAATTTCAATCGGGTCTTCAATCGAGCAAAGATTTTTCTCAGGTTGATTTAACTCTCTTAGACAGCTGTATAGGGTACGCGTTTTACCTGATCCCGTTGGTCCTGTAACCAATATCAAACCATGAGGCTGATGAATTGCTGAGCGAAAAATAGCTAGCTGTTCTGGTAGCAAACCAACGCGATCTAAGGAAAGTTCCTCAATCAGACTTGGCAGAATTCGGACTACTGCTTTTTCTCCATGAAGTGTCGGCATAGTTGATACACGACAATCAACATCAGGTTTACTAAAGTCTGTTCCAATACAAAGCCGACCATCTTGAGGAAGGCGCCTTTCAGCAATATCCAGGCGAGCTAATATCTTGATGCGGGTGATTAAGCGCTCATGCAGGGAGTTTGGGTGGGAGACGAGATGCTGAAGTGCCCCATCAATTCGGAGGCGAACTACGGTTTCTTCAGAGCTAGCTTCAATATGAATATCCGAAGCCTTTGATTGCAATGCAGTGACAGTAATTTCATGCCAGGCTCGGATGATGAAGCTGTCATCTTCAAATTGACTCAAGCCCCACCGATGAAACTATGGGGTTGATGGAGTTTGACGGTTTTAATTCCTTGATCATCGAACTGGACAATTTCCATCACGATACCTGCAATTCGAATGCTCACATCATGGTCTGGAATAGCCTCTAGTTTTTCTAGGATGAGCCCATTCAGTGTCCTTGGCCCATCTAGTGGTAGCTCTAGATTGAGCAAACGATTCAAATCACGCAACGAGGCACTTCCACTCGCGATATAAGTTCCGTCTTCTAGCCAGCGGGCCTCATTAGATAGATTGGAGAATGAGGTAGTGAACTCACCAATCAGCTCCTCAACGATGTCTTCGAAAGTAACTAAGCCTAATACCTCACCATATTCATTCACTACCAGACTGAGACGCTGCTGGTTATCTTGAAAAAATTGCATTTGCTGCAATACAGGCGTTCCGCTAGGAATGAAATAGGGTTCATTCAATAGGGCTCTAAAGTCTTCATGCTCGAGCTCTTGATGGCCCAGCAGGCTAAGCGCTTTTTTAACAGACAAAATGCCAATAATTTTTTCTGAGTCGCCATCACATACGGGTAATTTATTGTGATAACAGGTTTCTAAATCTTCAATCACATCCCGAATTGGTCTAGAGATATCTAGCATTTCAATTTTTGCTCTCGGCGTCATGACATCATCTACCAAAATATTTTCAAGATTGAATAGATTCAGTAAAATATTACGGTGATGATTTGAAGAGAAGCGGCTCGATTCCAAAACCAAACTACGCAATTCTTCTTTACTCAGAGCTTTATGTTCAGTAGAGGCCTCTAGTCTGAAAAGACTCATCAAGCTAGATACAAAGTAGTTAATAAACCAAAGCAGAGGTTTGAGGATAAAAATTAATGGTAGGATGAGCCAGCCAACGCTTGATGAAATCCGTTCTGGAAATGCTGCGCCAATCACTTTAGGAGTGATCTCGCTAAAAACAATAATGAGAAATGCAGCGACTAAGGTCGCAATTGAGAGAACATAACCAGTATCGCCAAAGAAGTGTAGGGCAATGCCTGTAACTAAAATCGATAAAACGGTATTAATTAAATTATTCGAAATCAACAGTACTGAAAGTAAAGAATCAATTCTTTTAAGGAGTTTTTCGGCTAGAGCTGCACCAGTATTACCAGCCTTGGCCATGGCTCGTAAGCGGTGGCGATTAGCTGAAATCATGCTGGTCTCGGCCATCGAGAAAAAGCCCGAAAGAGCTAGCAAGAAAATGACTAAAGTAACTTGACCATAAAAAGGCCAGTCGTGAAAAAAGTTATCCATTGAATCTATCTTTAAATGACATGACAATCAATATAGCAAAGTAGTAGCTAGAGAGCTATCAATCCGTGTCCGCAGGTCAATACAGCTTTCTTAAACCTATGTCAGAATATTCTGAATGACTACCCCTAAATCTATTGCCGATCTAGAAGCTTCAAATTACTGCGTGATTCAAGCGCCTTTTGGCCACCTAGGAATCTGGACTGAGGTGGTTGAAGGTAGTTTGATGCTTTCTAGGATCGACTACCTGCCTACTAAATCTAAGCTGATTGCGCCAAGAAATTTATTGGCAAAAGAGGTTCAGAAGCAGTGCATGGCCTATTTTAAAGATCCCCACTATGTGTTTGATATTCCACTTAAGCCCATTGGCACAGTCCATCAAGAAAAGGTCTGGCGTTCTACACAACAGATTCCATTAGGTCAAACGGCAACCTATGGAGAGATCGCGAGCAAAATTAAAAGTGGGCCAAGAGCAGTCGGAAATGCTTGTGGGGCCAACCCTTTTCCTCTTATTACGCCTTGTCATCGAGTTGTCAGTGCACAAGGGCTTGGGGGCTATATGCAGGAAGATTCACCTGGCTTCTATCGCGCCATCAAAATTTGGCTATTACGTCACGAAGGTGTTTTGTAAGAAGACTTCGCGAGCTTTCTGAGATCTTGGCTGCTCAGATAGAAAAAGAGTTTGACAAGAAGATTGCTGTGGGCTGCCAGCTTTGTAAAGCCATAAACTCCCCAAACCACCTTTCGAGTGAGTTTTGGCTCAGAAATCTTTTTGGCAGAAGCTTTCTGAGCAATAGTATTTAAAGTTAAGGCTGCTAATCCAAAAGCTAAAAAGCAAAATCGGCGAATACCGACTTCTTGTTTTGGAATAATTAGAATGTAATTGCAAGCTTCTATCAGTTTGCGGTAAGCGATATTCAGCAGATCAATTTGACTCATTTTGGAGGGCTTCCAAGAAACGCCCCGGGCGCGATCCTCTGAGGAATCCTTCAAGATATTGGTCATCTGTAGAGCTTGCCCAAAACCGACACTTAAAGATTCATGACTCCTCATGCATTGAGCAAAATGAGACGAGTGATTGCCAAAGAGATTGGTGAGTAGTTCTCCAACAACTCCAGCAACGACGTAACAATATTCTTCAAATTCAGCTAAATCACTTAATCCTTCTGTTGATTGTTTGGTGTGGAAGCGAGACATGCCTAAGGACATAATCGATACGCATTGGTTTACCGCCTCTTGATCTTTGGGGGAGCAGGCATGCAAAATTCTCAAGACAGCGGGCGTATGTTCAATAAGATCAAGTTCACTCGGGTTGGAATGGGTATTGAGAGCAGCGAGGCAAGGCCTTATAAATTCTTCGGCAGTGATCTTGCCCATCACGCTATCTAAGAACAGTTGTGATAGTGCTTGTTTAGTAGGTGGACTGAGGTCGGGTGCATCCTCGATCGTATCGACAATGCGACAGAGTAGATATGCGTTGCCAACCACTTTTTCTAGGGCCTCTGGTAGCAAGGGGATAGTAAGCGCGAAGGTGCGCGAAACCGAGCCCAGAATCACTTTTTGATAGGCTAGGTCGGCTTGCAGGGTTGCCGAGGAAGTATTCACGCCTGAATTATGTCAGAAGGGCTTGCTTCAAGTTGGTTCAAAACCTTCCTTTGCCATAAGTGACAAGATCTTATAATCTGGCAAATTCATAAAGGAACTGGCTTGTGCTGATTTGGTTTGTGATTATTTATTGGATTATTTCAGTGGGCATTGGCCTCTGGGCTGCTTTGCGCGTCAAGAATACGGCTGACTTTGCTGCTGCTGGCCATAGCCTACCTCTTCCAATTGTTACTGCAACGGTATTTGCTACCTGGTTTGGTTCAGAAACTGTACTTGGCATTCCGGCAACTTTCCTAAAAGAGGGAATGGGCGGAATCGTGGCAGATCCTTTTGGTTCTTCACTCTGCTTAATTTTGGTGGGGCTCTTTTTTGCTCGTCATTTATACAGCCGAAAAATGCTCACCATTGGCGATTTCTTTAGAGAAAAATATGGCCGTACGGTTGAGGTTCTCGTCACACTTTGTATTGTGGTGTCTTACCTTGGTTGGGTTGCAGCACAAGTGAAGGCTTTAGGTTTGGTATTCAACGTTGTATCAGAGGGAAGTATTTCTCAAACAGGCGGCATGCTCATTGGTGCCTGTAGTGTTTTGATATACACCTTATTTGGCGGAATGTGGTCAGTAGCGATTACTGACTTTATTCAGATGATCATCATCGTGATCGGGATGCTATATATCGGCGGCGAAATGTCGACGCAAACTGGTGGAGTCATGCCTGTGATTCAACATGCAGCTGCCGCAGGCAAGTTTCATTTCTGGCCCGATATGAATCTAGCTTCGATGCTAGGTTTTATTGCTGCTCTATTCACCATGATGCTAGGTTCAATACCTCAGCAAGATGTGTTCCAACGCATTACCTCATCTAAAAATGTCAATATTGCTGTACAAGCTGCGATCTTGGGTGGGGTCCTCTATTTTATTTTTGCTTTTGTGCCCCTGTATTTAGCCTACTCTGCAACGCTAATTAGCCCAGACTTAGTGAATAAGTATCTTGATACTGACCCACAAATGATCTTGCCAAAGTTAGTCTTAAATCATGCTCCGATGATTGCGCAAATTATGTTTTTTGGCGCTTTACTCTCTGCGATTAAGAGTTGCGCCAGCGCCACCTTGTTAGCGCCCTCCGTCACCTTTGCCGAGAATATTGTTAAGGGATTTTTTAGGCATCTTAGTGATCAGCAGTTATTGAAAATCATGCGTATCACTGTAATTTGTTTCGCTGTAGTGGTTACTTTCTTTGCTGTTAATTCACAACTGTCTATCTTCAAGATGGTTGAGAGTGCCTATAAGGTCACTCTTGTCGCAGCTTTTGTACCCCTTGCTTTTGGAGTGTATTGGTCAAAAGCCAATTCCTTAGGTGGTTTGCTGGCAGTTGTCTTTGGACTTACCGTTTGGATTAGTTGTGAAATTTTGGCTCCGGAGGCTGTAATGCCTCCGCAGCTGGCCGGTTTGTTGGCAAGCATATTTGGGATGATTGCAGGAGGGTTTACCCCAAGATCACTCCTAAAACCTGTTTAAAGACTGCTATTACTTATAAATTCAGTAATTTTTAATCTTGAACCGCAAAATAATCTCCTCTAATATGACAGTAATTCAATCTTTTTTCGCAAGGTAGTTATGAAAATTTGTGTCATCGGTGGAGGCGGCGCTATTGGCGGATATTTAGCCGTAATGCTTGCTAGGGCTGGCAATGAAGTTACTGTCGTTGCTCGTGGTGCAACCTTGGCTGCAATTCAGGAGCGCGGCTTGGCTTTGATCATGGATGATCAGCCAGAGCCTTTAATTGCCCAAGTCAATGCGGTAGAAAAAATTACCGATGTTCAAAATCCTGATCTCGTGATTTTGGCTGTCAAGGCTCATCAAGTTGAGCCTATCGTTGATGACTTGGCAAAAATTATGGGCCCCAATACTATTTTGATTCCAATGCAAAATGGTATTCCCTGGTGGTACTTCCAAAAACTTGCTGGGCCATTTCAAGATCACTCAGTTGAAACGGTTGATGCGGGTGGTAAGGCTAAAAAAGCGATTAATCCAGACAATATTATTGGATGCGTTGTTTATCCAGCCACATTTACTCAGGCTCCCGGAGTCATTCGTCACGTTGAAGGCAATCGCTTCCCGATTGGTGAGCTCGATGGCCAAGTCACCGAGCGGATTCAGGCGGTATCTGAAGCCATGGTTGCTGCCGGATTTAAGTCACCAGTCTTAGAAGATATTCGTTCAGAAATTTGGTTGAAGCTCTGGGGCAATATGACCTTTAATCCCATTAGCTCTCTAACGCATGGAACTCTCGAGGGAATTTGTCAGTACCCTCTGACACGAGAGCTTGCTCGCAGCATGATGACCGAGGCCCAAACTATTGCTGAGAAATTGGGTGTGACCTTCCGCGTTGATATTGAGCGTCGCATTGCTGGCGCAGAAAAAGTTGGCAAGCACAAAACCTCAATGCTGCAAGATCTTGAGGCAGGCCGCAGCCTAGAAGTAGATGCTTTATTGGGGTCTGTCATTGAGTTAGGAAAAATTACAGATACCCCTACACCTTGCTTGAATTCAGTCTACGCCTTGACTAAGTATCTTGACGAAAACGTTCAGGCATCGAAAGGTAGCTTATCGCTCCCATCCGTATCAGGATATTAATCTTGGCTATATTGAGTGAGCCGTAAGACTCACTCAAGTCTCACTCAAATGCATTGTCGAGTCGACCTACGCTATCAATCACGACACTCACTTGGCTGCCGGGCTTCATGGAGCCGACCCCAACTGAAGTTCCGCAAGCAATAATGTCCCCCGCCTCAAGCGGAACATCTTGTGAGATAAGGCTGACGAGTTTTGCGGGTGGAAAAATCATGTCACTGACAGGATAGTTTTGACGTTCTTGATCATTCAAGATGGTTTTAATGCTCAGTGTCATAGGGTCAATACCGCTCGTAATATATGGGCCGAATACACCAAAGGTATTAAAGCTTTTTGAGCGAGTCCACTGAGCATAGCCAGGATCACGATTCAGTATTTCAATCGCTGTGACGTCGTTAATGCAGGTGTAACCAAAAATACAATGCTGTGCTTCAGACTCGCTGACCTCATGACAGTGCTTGCCAATGACGATACCAAGCTCTCCTTCGTAGACCACTTTTCCGGAGTAGGATTTTGGTGTGCGAATAGTTTGTTCATTGGCCAGGAAGGAATTATTGCCTTTCAAAAAATATAAAGGCTCTACTGGGACTTTGTGCTCAAGTTTAGTAACTAGTGCATGAAAGTTATCCACCATGGCAATCATTTTTGAGGGAACGCAAGGAATATCTATTTTCACTTCTGCAAGAGGAATCGTCTCGCCTGTAGCTTGAGAATGTGCAAACATGTCTCCAGAGTGAACTTGGATCTGCTCCCCTGAGAGTTGACCGAAGCCTGGTTTATTGTGATGTGTAAATCTGAGCCATTGCGCCATAGTGTTCCTCGATTAAAAATGTCAATTTGATTATCTTACAGGGCAGGCGCTGGTCGGAATGAGAGGATTCGAACCTCCGACCCCCTCGTCCCGAACGAGGTGCGCTACCAGGCTGCGCTACATTCCGATTCGAATACTTTAGCAATGATTAGGATTGTCTTGCAAGCGAGTATTGGCATAAAGCAAACAAGGCATCTGTAGCCTCATTTTTAGGAAAAGAGGCCAGGCAATCTGCTGCTAAATGCGCTTCTTTCTGAGCGGCTGCTTGGGTGTAATCCAGAGCACCAGAATCTTGAACGGCCTTGAGAATTTGGGCAAAGACATCTTGGGGTAGATCTTGGTTTTGTTCAATCGCTGCCCGAACTAAGATCTGCTCTTCATGGCTTCCTTTTTCAAGAAGATAAATCAGCGGTAGGGTGGGCTTGCCTTCACGTAAATCATCTCCAGCATGCTTGCCCATTTGTTCGGCATCTGCTGTGTAGTCTAGTAAGTCATCCATGAGTTGGAATGCAGTACCAATGTGGCGACCAAAAGCAGCAGCTGTTTTTCTTTCAGCTTCACTAGCACCAGCAATAATTGCACCTAGTTCAGTGGAGGCCTCAAACAATTTAGCGGTTTTATAGCGAATGACTCTGAGATAGCTTTCTTCATCGACTTCAGGATCATTCATATTGAGGAGCTGTAAAACTTCGCCCTCAGCAATCGTATTGGTTGCATCTGACAGAATATCCATGACTCTGAGGTCATTAGGGCCAACCATCATTTGAAATGCTCGAGAGTAAAGAAAATCGCCAACTAAAACGCTAGCAGCATTACCAAAAGCAGCATTGGCAGTTTCACGTCCTCTACGCAGGGTAGATTCGTCCACTACATCGTCGTGCAATAGGGTGGCGGTATGGATAAATTCCACAACAGCAGCAAGTTCTAGAGCATGGGGCGTTTCTTTACCATTGGATAGGGCCTTGGCCACCAGCATCAAAAGGGCGGGGCGGACACGCTTGCCACCAGCCTGGATGATGTAGCTGGAGATTTGGTCAATGAGAGCCACTTTGGAGGCCAGCCGCAGTCGTATGAGATCGTCTAAAGCCTTGAAATCTAAGGAAATAGGTCCCAGAATTTGGTTTAGCTCATTGTTTTTGACAGAGGTGATCATGCAAGATATAATAATGGGCTTGGCTAATCCAGGGTGGATTAGCCCAAAATGTAGGCTTAAATTGAGGTTTCAAACCATGTACGCGGTCATAAAAACCGGTGGCAAACAGTATAAAGTTGCCGCTGGCGAAAAATTGAAAATAGAACAGATACCAGCGGAAATCGGCAGCGAAATCACTCTTGACCAAGTCCTCGCCGTTGGCGAAGGCGCATCACTGAAATTAGGTGATCCATTGGTTAATGGTGCAGCTGTGATGGCCACTGTCGTCTCCCAGGGACGTCACGATAAAGTGACAATCTTTAAGATGCGCCGTCGCAAGCATTATCAAAAGCACCAAGGCCATCGTCAGAATTTCACTGAGATTCTGATTAACACGATCAAAGCCTAATTAGGCGGGAATAGCAGGAGAAAGATATGGCACAGAAAAAAGGCGGCGGCTCGACTCGAAACGGCCGTGACTCAGAATCGAAACGCTTAGGCGTTAAGGTATTTGGCGGCGAGCAGATTAATGCTGGCAGCATCATCATTCGTCAACGCGGCACTAAGGTTCATCCAGGTGTTAACGTTGGCATCGGCAAAGATCACACTTTATTCGCCTTAATTGATGGACAAGTTGAGTTTGGCGTTAAGGGTGCTTTGAAGAAGGCCCAGGTTTCAGTGTTGCCTCGTTCATAAAGGCGCCTGACTGAGACACGTTTTAATTCAGATTGATTCCGAATTTAACTCTTAGGAACAGGCCTCGCTAAAGCGAGGCCTTTTTTATTCATGAAATTTATAGACGAAGCACGTATCGAAGTAATCGCTGGCCAAGGTGGTGCTGGTAGTGCATCTATGCGTCGCGAAAAATTTATTGAGTTCGGTGGTCCTGATGGTGGCGACGGCGGCAAGGGTGGGAGCGTCTGGGCAATTGCAGATCGCAACATCAATACTTTGATTGATTACAGATATGCCAAAACCCATACTGCAAAAAATGGAGAGCCAGGACGTGGAGCAGATTGTTATGGTCGCGCGGGTGACGATATTGAATTGCGTATGCCAGTTGGCACAATCATTGCCGATTACGAGACGGGCGAACCCATCGCTGACCTCACTACCCATGGGGAGCGCTTATGCTTAGCCCAAGGTGGAGTTGGTGGTTGGGGCAATATTCACTTCAAGAGCAGTACAAATCGTGCACCCCGGCAGAAGACGAATGGCAAGCCCGGCGAACGTCGCAAGCTCAAGCTTGAGCTTAAAGTCTTGGCTGATGTGGGTTTATTGGGCATGCCAAATGCAGGTAAATCTACCTTGATTACTGCCGTCTCCAATGCGCGCCCTAAAATTGCAGACTACCCATTTACAACTTTGCATCCTAATTTGGGTGTAGTGCGTGTTGGGAGCGAGCGAAGTTTTGTGATTGCCGATATTCCAGGCTTGATCGAGGGCGCCGCAGAAGGTGCTGGCTTAGGCCATCGCTTCTTACGCCACCTTCAGCGCACCGGCGTCTTGTTACATCTCGTGGATCTTGCGCCCTTTGATGAAAATATCGATCCCGTTGCAGATGCAAAGGCGATCGTGAATGAGTTGCGTAAATATGATGAGGCCTTAGTTGAAAAACCCCGTTGGTTGGTGCTCAATAAAGTAGACATGATTCCTGAGGAGGATCGAGCTAAGGTAGTTGCTAATTTTGTGAAAAAATTTAAGTGGGAAGGCCCTGTCTTTGAAATCTCTGCACTAACAGGTTTGGGTTGCGATAAGCTCTGTTATGCCTTGCAAGATTATTTAGATTCAGTTCGTCGTAATCGTGACGAGGAAGATGAGCGTGCTGCAGATCCACGTTATCAAGTAGAAGATAAGAGTCCAGATTAAAGTATTGCCGTATATGAATAGCAAACAATCAAAACGTATCGTTGTCAAAGTGGGATCTAGTCTAGTCACCAATAATGGTGAGGGCTTAGACCATGCAGCAATTGCAATGTGGGCCGAGCAAATCGCCTCACTTTTAAGCGCAGGGCACCAAGTTTTGATGGTGAGCTCTGGTGCTATTGCTGAAGGTATGCAGCGCTTGGGATGGACTACTCGACCAACAGACATTCATCAGCTACAGGCTGCTGCAGCAGTGGGGCAAATGGGCTTGGTTCAGGGATATGAAACCTGCTTCGCGCGTTTCAACTTACGTAGTGCACAAATTCTACTAACGAATGCAGACTTGGCGAACGATGATCGTAATGCTAATGCTAAAGCGACTCTAGAAACTTTATTGAAGTTGGGCGTCATTCCTATTATTAATGAGAACGACACTGTAGTGACCGATGAAATTAAATTCGGAGATAACGATAACTTAGCTGCATTAGTAAGTAATTTAATTGAGGCTGATCTTCTGATCATTCTTACGGATCAGGGTGGTTTATATACAGCTGATCCACGCCATGATTCAGGTGCGAGCTTAGTGCTAAATGGTATTGCTGGAGACCCTGCCTTAGAAAAGATGGCAGGTGGTGCTGGTAGTCAGCTCAGTAAGGGTGGAATGTTAACTAAAGTACTTGCAGCAAAAGTCGCGGCCCAAACAAGAACTTCTACCATCATTGCTTCTGGCAAAGAGCGAGATATTTTGACGCGCCTTTTGGCGGGCGATAGTATCGGTACTCGCTTGAGTGCCGATTGATATTTAATTACCCATCACGCCAAAAGAATTTGTTGGCTGAGTTCCACCCGTAAACTTCTCTGGATTCAGTGATCTGAGAACTGCTTTGAGACTTGTCTCTTGGGAGCTAAAGTCACACAAGGCCCCTTGAGCTAAAGCCGCTTGATAGCGATTCGGTACATGTAATTTAATGTAATTCCATTGACTCAAGGGATTTGGTCGCCATGCACCAGACTCATAGGAGCCATAGAGGCGCCATTGGTAAGAGTCACAACGAATGCCTTCATACTGCGCTTGCTGATCTCCACTTGGATTGGTGATAACAACGATATAGCGTGTTACTCCATCTGCACCAATCAAAATTGAACTAGTGTCAATTGAAAACTTAAAAACGGTAGTGGGTGAAACATAAAAAGATTGAAGTTTGTCTGGATTGGGGGGATTTAAGGGCATCGTTGTTGAGCCCTCCTTGAATACACTGGGTGCAAAAGGATCCAAACCGCTCACCATGGGATCGCCACCGCAAGCAGTTAAGGTTAAACAAATGAGAGCACTTAGGGCATATGAGCGAGATTTTTGAAAAGATTTAATCATTTGAGTATTTGCCCTCTTTTGCATCTTTGACAGAGCCTTCTTTGGAATAAAAAGATTGCATGAGATCAAGAGGGGATCCCCAGACCAGTTCCTGCATTTTGATACCACGGGTGAGATAGCGAGCTAGTTCAGAGAGTGCAAGTTGATAAACCCCGCGTTTGAATTCAATAACGGAATTGAGTTCAATCCAAAAAGGGACCCAGCGCCATGCATCAAATTCAGGGTGCTCAGATGCTCTTAAATGAATATCGCTATCAAGCCCAACCAAACGCAATAGAAACCAGATTTGTTTTTGCCCCCGATAGGCAGCGCGGTGGACCCGAGTAGGGTGCTGCCGGCGTAAATACTCTTCTGGGACGTCATAGCGTAGCCAATCCCGGGTACGCCCAATAATTTGGACGTGCTCAGGCAGTAAGCCGACCTCCTCATGCAATTCGCGGTACATGGCTTGTTCTGGACTCTCGCCATGCGCAATTCCGCCCTGCGGAAACTGCCACGAATGCTGCCCAACGCGTTTTCCCCAGAAAACCTCGTTATGGCTATTGAGGAGGACAATGCCAACATTGGCTCTATATCCTTCACGGTCAAGCATGATCGTGCCCCAAATCCTTTAAAATCAACGATTTGATTATATCCATACATGAAAGCCTCACAATCATTTCTCGCGACGCTAAAAGAAGCCCCCTCTGACGCTGAGGTGGTTTCGCACAAGCTCATGGTGCGTGCAGGACTTATTCGCAAGCTAAGCGCTGGCATCTATAACTACCTCCCTTTGGGTTTAAAGGTGATTCGCAAGGTAGAAAACATCATTCGTGAAGAAATGAATCGGGCAGGCGCTATTGAATTATTAATGCCCATGATTCAGCCTGCTGAACTTTGGCAAGAAACTGGGCGCTGGGAAAAAATGGGCCCAGAATTACTCCGCATTAAAGATCGCCATGAGCGTGATTTTTTAATTCAGCCAACCTCAGAAGAGGTGATCACTGATCTAGCGCGTAACGAGATCAAGAGTTACAAGCAATTGCCGATTAACTTTTATCAGATTCAAACCAAATTCCGCGATGAACGTCGTCCTCGTTATGGGATCATGCGTGGGCGTGAGTTCAGCATGAAGGATGCCTATTCCTTTGATCGTGATGTTGAGGGATTAAAAAAATCCTATCAAATCATGTTTGATGCTTATACGAAAATCTTTCAGAGAATGGGGTTAAAGTTCCGCGCTGTCACTGCTGATAATGGCGCTATTGGCGGCTCTGGTAGCCAAGAGTTTCATGTGATTGCAGATACGGGTGAAGATGCCATCGTTTACTGCCCAAGTTCAGATTACGCGGCGAATTTGGAGGCTGCAGTGTCTTTACCGTTGCTTGGAAGTCGTGCAGCTGCTCAGCAGTCAATGCAAAAAGTAGTGACACCAACTCAGACCAACTGTGTAGAGGTGGCGAACTTCCTCAACATCCCCATTGAGACAACGGTGAAGTCACTCTTGTTTGCAGTTGACCAAGAAAAAGGGCCAGCCAAATTATTTATGTTGCTGCTACGTGGCGATCATGATCTCAATGAAGTCAAAGCCAGCAAAGTTCCAGGTATGGCAGAGTCGCGTTTTGCAACTGAAGCAGAGATTAAACAAGCTTGCAATGCGCCGGCTGGATATTTAGGCCCAGTAGGTATTGCTCCTGATGTCAAAGTAGTTGCAGATCATACTGTTGCGAATATGTCTGACTTTGTTTGTGGCGCCAATCTTGCAGGTCACCACTTGACTGGTGTGAATTGGGGTCGCGACCTACCAGAGCCTTTAGTAATGGATCTTCGCAATGCGGTGATTGGCGATCCATCGCCAGATGGAAAAGGAGTGGTGGATATCTGTCGTGGCATTGAGGTTGGGCACGTTTTTCAATTAGGAACGCGTTACTCAGAAGCAATGGGTTGCACCTATCTTGATCAACAAGGAAAGTCACAGCCGATGGTGATGGGCTGTTACGGCATTGGTGTAACGCGTCTCTTGGGCGCCGCCATTGAACAAGGCCATGATGAGCGCGGTATTATTTGGCCGATTTCGATGGCGCCATTTGAAGTCGTGATCTGCCCCATGAATTACGATAAGTCTGAGCAGGTTAAGGCCGCTGCTGACCAATTGCATGAACAGTTAATTGCTGCGGGTATTGACGTCATCCTTGATGATCGTGGCGAGCGTCCCGGCGCGATGTTTGCAGATTGGGAGTTGATTGGCGCACCATTTAGAGTAGTGATTGGTGAGCGTGGATTGGTAGATGCTCAAGTGGAATTTAAGGGACGCACTGATGCTGAGTCCCAAAATATTTCCATTACTGAGATTAAAGATAAAGTCATTGCTGCTGTGAACTCAGCAAAGCAACTCGTTTCTTAATTACTTTTTAAATAAGCCGCCGATACCCTTGGCAGCTCCTTTAGCAGCCATGCCCGCCATGGCACGCGCCATCTTCCCGCCTTTGAATTGCTTCATCATGGTTTGCATTTGCTCAAACTGTGCGAGTAAGCGATTTACTTCTTGTACTTCAACTCCTGCTCCTGCAGCAATACGCCGTTTGCGACTAGCCTTGAGTAGCTCAGGCTTGCTACGTTCCTTTGGCGTCATGCTATCAATGATGCCGCGCATCCGTACAATTTGTTTGTCAGCTTGACCCATATTGGCTTTACTAGCTGCCTGAGCCATATGACTTGGGAGCTTATCCATTAGGCTGGCCATACCACCCATTTGCTGCATTTGAGAAATTTGATCTCGGAAGTCTCCCAGATCAAACCCTCCCTTAGAAATTTTTGTTGCTAACTTTTCTGCTTTAGCAACATCTACACTTTGTTGGGCCTGTTCTACCAGGGCCAGAATATCGCCCATTCCGAGAATACGGTTCGCCATACGCTCGGCATCGAATGCTTCGAGCCCATCCATTTTTTCAGCAGTGCCAATGAACTTGAGGGGTACGCCCGTTACTTGGCGAACTGAGAGCGCAGCACCTCCACGTGAATCACCATCGAGCTTAGTGAGGATCACACCAGAGAGCGGCAGGGCAGCATGAAAGGCTTTAGCAGTATTAACTGCATCCTGACCCAGCATGGCATCAACAACAAATAAAGTCTCTATAGGACTTAGTTTGTTATGCAGATCTTCAATCTCTTGCATGAGTACCTCGTCGATACCCAGTCGGCCAGCAGTGTCTACCAGCAGGACATCAAAGTAATGACGACGTGCCCAATCTAAGGCTGCAAGCGCAATAGCAGCGGGCTTTTGATCGACGCTACTCGGAAAGCACTCGGCACCAACTTGTTTGCTAACGGTAGCGAGCTGTTCTATAGCAGCCGGGCGGTACACGTCACATGAGACGGTGAGCACTTTCTTTTTCTTTTTCTCTTGGAGCCATTTGGCAAGCTTACCAACTGAAGTAGTTTTACCGGCGCCTTGCAAGCCGGCCATGAGGATGACTGCGGGGGGTTGGGTTGCTAAATTGATTTCACCGCTCTGAGAGCCATCTCCAGCCATTACCTGAGCAAGTTCTCGTTGGACAACACCCACTAAAGCCTGCCCAGGACTTAGACTGCCAACCACTTCTTCGCCAAGGGCTTTAAATTTAATTTGTTCGAGAAGCGTTTTAACGACCGGAAGGGCTACGTCTGCCTCTAATAGGGCTAAGCGGATTTCCCGAAGCATCTCTGCAGTATTGCTTTCGGTCAGGCGGGCTTCTCCCCGCATTGTTTTCACAACACGAGATAGGCGATCGGTCAGGTTCTCTAGCATTTATGGATTAGACTTTCAAGATGGACATTTTAGGTTACCTCAGTTACAGCTGGCTTACCCCAGCCCTTTATTTGCTGCTTTTAGTCTTTTTGACCCTAAGTTCGCAGGCTTTAGCGCAATATCCAGTCTTTACTGGACTGGTGCGCATCGGTATCTTTTTTATCTTGATCATTCACGGTATTCAGCTGCATGACTCGGTTTTTACGGACAAAGGCTTCGTTTTTGGCTTTGCTCAGGACCTTTCTTTAGTTGCGTGGGCGGGCCTCGCTTTTTATTGGTTCCAGTCCTGGTTTTTGCCCATCGTGAGTTTGTGTTGGATGGCCTTAATTTTTGCAATGGTTTGCTCTGTGCTGCCAGGCCTTTTTCCTGGCGTTCTGATTTCTCCCGATGCAGTATCTGACCCATGGTTTAAAGGGCACTTTATTGTTGCAACTCTGTCCGTTGGTCTTTTGAGCCTGGCGGCAATGCATGCCATGTTAATGAGTATTCAGGATCGGGCCTTGCATAGACAACTCAGTATTCGGCCTAATGGATTTTTGGCGCATTGGCTAGAAGATTTGCCACCATTGCTGACAATGGAAAGTCTTTTATTTAGCTTGCTGTATGTTGGCTTTGCGCTCTTGAGTCTGACCGTTTTTTCAGGACTCTTCTTTTCGCAAACCTTATTCGGCAGACCTTTGGTGTTTGACCATAAAACAATCTTTGCTTTGATTTCATGGTTTTTATTTGGCGGTCTCTTAGTAGCCCGCTGGAGAGTCGGATTGCGAGGAAGAACAGCAGTGCGTTGGGTTTTGAGTGCTTACACTGCTTTAATTTTTGCCTATGTAGGAAGTCGCTTTGTTTTGGAAGTCATTCTTCATAAGGCGTGAACTTGATTAAGTGGCTACTCTTATTACTGGGCGCTGCTTATTTCTACTATTGGTTTAAAGGCAAAGAGCGGGCTGCGCAGATTCAGCTTGCTCAAGCCGAGGCTGAGGCCCAGAAGCAGAGTGTGGCGCCTCAGACAATAGTGCAGTGTCAACTTTGCCATGTGCATCTTCCACAATCAGAGGCGATGAAACAGGAGGAGCGTTTTTATTGCTCAGCCCAGCATCTTCAGGCTCTAGACGATGCTGGCTGGCTTGGTTGTGCCTTATGGCGCCCCTCACCAAATCAGGATGTGCGTCCAGATGGATGTATTCCGGACTTGGTGGTGATCCACCACATTAGTTTGCCACCTGGGGAATTTCAGAAGCGCGCCAGCACCCAACATATCATTGATTTTTTTCAAAACACACTTGATATATCCGCGCATCCCTACTTTGCAGAAATTGGTGGGCAAAAAGTGTCCAGCCATTTTTTGATTTCTCGTCAAGGTCAAGTCTTTCAATTTGTCTCCACTAAACAGAGGGCATGGCATGCAGGCGTCTCTGAGTTTTTGGGCAGAGAGCGCTGCAACGATTTCTCGATTGGGATCGAAATGGAGGGTGATGGCGATTCTTCATTTGAAGAAATTCAATATCAGCAACTGAGCATTTTGATTCAAAACATTCAAAAAGAATTTCCGAAGCTGCAATTTGCAGGACACAGTGATATCGCTCCGCAAAGAAAAATGGACCCTGGAAAATTTTTCGACTGGACGAAGTTGCAGAAAACAACACTCATCCCTGAGAAAAATTTCCCTTTTGGACTTGACTCTCGCTAGGCAAAAAGTCTGATGTGAGGATCTACTCACTTCTCTAGCCCCATTGAAAAGGGCTCAAATATTTCAGGGTAAAAATGAGTCACATTGGTGCCAAGTACTAGGAAAAATACTTACTCAAATTTGTAATAAAAGCCTTACTAAACTGGAAATATTTCCCTATACTTAGTGTCAAATGAATAAAAAAACACTAGATGTAGTGTTTACAGTAGACAATAGCCCTTTGTATTTAAAGACTTTTTACCCCAATAACTATATATAAGTAGGAAAAACATGACATACGCGAATCCACAAACTGCTGACCAACAATCTGGGGTAGCCAATCAGGGCTTGAACCCTAGTGGTCCAGTAAGTCAGGCTCCTTCTGCTGGCTTCGTGGCCGGCGGGGTCGGTGGAGCGCAGGCAACCCAGCTTTCTGACTACAAAATCATTCGCCGTAATGGTTCGGTTGTCGCTTTTGAGCCATCAAAGATTGCTATTGCCGTAACCAAAGCTTTCTTGGCCGTCAATGGTGGCCAGGGTGCTGCGTCTGCTCGTGTGCGTGAACAGGTTGAGCAATTGACCCATGCAGTAGTGCGTGCTTTATTACGTAGCCGTCCTAATGGCGGTACTTTCCACATTGAAGATATCCAAGATCAAGTGGAATTGGCGTTGATGCGCAGTGGTGAGCACAACGTAGCTCGTGCTTACGTGCTCTATCGTGAAAAACGCAATCAAGAGCGTGCCGCACAACAAGGTAGCGCACAAGAAACGCAAGCAGCCACTCAGGCTGGCGAGTCTGGTATCAAGGTTACCGACAACGGTGTAGAGAAGTGGTTGGATATGGCTGCTCTGCGCACTGTCATTGAGGCAGCTTGCGAAGGTCTTGGTAATCACATTGATGCCACACCCATCATTACTGAAACCATCAAGAATCTTTATGATGGCGTACCAATGGCGCAAGTGTATGACTCTGCGATTTTGGCCTCACGTACTTTGATCGAAAAAGATCCAGCTTATAGTCAAGTCACAGCACGGATTTTGATGCATGTGATTCGTAAAGAAATTTTAGGTCGCGAAGTATTGCAAGGCGACACACAAGCAGAGTACAGCACCTACTTTGCGAAGTACATCAACGAAGGTATTGCCGCTGAATTGCTAGATCCTCGCATGCGTGAATATGATTTGCCAAGACTGGCTGCAGCTTTAAATGCAAATCGCGATTTGCAATTTAACTACCTCGGTTTACAAACTTTGTATGACCGCTATTTCTTGCATATTGAAGATCGTCGCATTGAAATGCCACAAGCATTCTTTATGCGAGTTGCAATGGGCTTGGCTCTAAATGAGACGGACCGTGAGCGTCGTGCGATTGAGTTCTATGAAATTCTCTCTACATTCGATTTCATGTCCAGTACACCAACCTTGTTCAACTCAGCTACAACCCGTCCACAACTTTCGAGTTGCTACTTGACTACGGTTGATGATGATTTGGATGGCATCTATGAGGCTTTGAAAGAGAACGCATTGCTGTCTAAGTTTGCTGGTGGTCTAGGCAATGACTGGACCAACGTTCGTGCGCTCGGTAGCCACATCAAAGGTACCAACGGTAAATCACAAGGTGTTGTGCCATTCCTGAAAGTAGTGAACGACACAGCTGTTGCAGTTAATCAAGGCGGTAAGCGGAAGGGTGCAGTGTGCGCCTATCTCGAAACCTGGCACTTGGATATCGAAGAGTTCTTAGAGTTGCGTAAGAACACTGGCGATGATCGTCGTCGTACCCATGACATGAATACTTCAAACTGGATCCCAGATCTGTTCATGAAGCGTGTGATGGAAAACGGTGACTGGACTTTATTCTCCCCATCTACTACACCTGATTTGCATGATAAATTCGGCAAAGCATTTGAAGAGGCTTATGTTGCCTATGAAAAGAAAGCCGATGCGGGCGAGATTAAGCCATTCCGCAGAATTCCTGCGCAACAGTTATGGCGCAAGATGCTCGGCATGTTGTTTGAAACCGGCCACCCTTGGATTACATTTAAGGATCCTTGCAACATTCGTAGCCCACAGCAACATATTGGCGTGGTTCACTCATCCAATTTATGTACGGAGATCACTCTCAATACCAATGAGACTGAAATTGCAGTTTGTAACCTTGGGTCTGTGAACTTAACCGCTCATATGACAACCGATGCATCTGGCAAGATGATTTTGGATCATGAGAAATTACGAAACACCGTACGCACTGCAATGCGGATGTTAGATAACGTAATTGATATTAACTACTACGCTGTAGCTAAGGCGCGTAACTCCAATTTGAAGCACCGTCCAGTTGGTTTGGGCATCATGGGCTTCCAGGATTGCTTGCATATGCAACGCATTCCTTACGCTAGCGAAGAGGCTGTGAAGTTTGCCGATTCTTCCATGGAGGCAGTTTGCTACTACGCTTACCTTGCTTCTAGCGAATTGGCAGAAGAGCGCGGCACCTATAGCACCTACAAAGGCTCTTTGTGGGATCGCGGCATCCTCCCACAAGACTCCGTTGCTTTATTGGCGCAAGAGCGTGGCGGCTATGTTGAGGTGGATAGTTCCTCCCAAATGAATTGGGACAGTCTGCGCGGCCGTATTAAGCAACACGGTATGCGCAACTCCAATTGCGTAGCAATTGCCCCAACCGCAACGATCTCGAACATTATTGGCGTTTCTGCTTGTATCGAGCCTACATTCCAGAACTTGTTCGTTAAGTCGAATCTTTCTGGCGAATTTACAGTTGTAAACGAGTACCTGGTTCGTGATTTGAAAGATCGCGGTCTATGGGATGAGGTGATGATTGCCGATTTGAAGTATTTCGATGGCACATTGTCCAAAATTGATCGTATTCCACAAGATTTGCGTGATTTGTACGCAACCGCTTTTGAAGTAGAGCCAAGCTGGCTGGTTGAAGCTGCTTCCCGTCGTCAGAAATGGATTGACCAAGCCCAGTCTCTAAATATCTACATGGGCGGCGCATCTGGCAAGAAATTGGATGACACTTATAAATTGGCCTGGTTGCGTGGTTTGAAGACAACCTATTACCTCCGTACGATGGCTGCTACCCACGTTGAGAAATCCACGGTCGCTAGTGGCCAACTCAACTCAGTTTCGAGTGGCGGTGGCGTCAATGGAACTGATGCGGCTGCAGCTAGCGCTGCTGGCGCAGTAGAGGCTGATGGTCCGGTTTGCACAATGCGTCCAGGCGACGCTGGTTTTGAAGAATGTGAAGCATGTCAATAAGCCATTTGCTTATTGACTGACAAGTAAAGAATTGAGGAGAAAATTATGTTGAATTGGGAAGAGGAAGTTGCACCAGCACTCGCAAAAGCCGGTATTGCTCCGCAGCCTGCAGTAGCTGAAGTACAGCGTCCACAGCCAGACCAAGTTGCTATCGCACCGCAGCAAGTTGCGCCAGCACCAGTGCAGGCTGCTTCTTTGCCCGGTGGCGCTTCACTGCGCGTTAATGCCGCAGACAAGCGGGTTATTAATGCCAAGACGGACGTTAATCAGTTGGTTCCATTTAAATATAAGTGGGCTTGGGAAAAGTATTTAGCTGGTTGCGCAAATCACTGGATGCCACAAGAGATCAATATGAACCGCGATATTGCGCTTTGGAAGGATCCTAATGGTCTGACAGAAGATGAGCGTCGCATCATTAAGCGCAATCTTGGTTTCTTTACCACCGCGGATTCTTTGGCTGCAAACAATATTGTTTTGGGCACTTATCGCCACATTACCGCCCCAGAATGCCGTCAGTATCTATTGCGCCAGGCTTTTGAAGAAGCTATTCATACCCACGCCTACCAATATATTGTTGAATCGTTGGGTTTAGATCAGAGCGAAATCTTCAATGCGTATCACGAAATTGATTCGATTCGCGCTAAGGATGAGTTCTTAATCCCCTTTATTGATGTCTTAACGGATCCAAACTTTAAGACCGGCACCTTAGAAAACGACCAAAAATTACTTCGATCGCTGATTGTTTTTGCTTGCGTAATGGAAGGTTTGTTCTTTTATGTTGGTTTTACGCAAATACTTGCAATGGGTCGCCAAAACAAAATGACCGGTGCTGCTGAGCAGTATCAATACATCTTGCGCGACGAGTCGATGCACTGCAATTTTGGTATTGATTTAATTAATCAAATCAAGCTGGAGAACCCGCAGTTATGGACTTCTGCGTTCAAAGATGAGATCAAATCTATCTTTGAAAAAGCAGTCGAATTAGAGTATCGATATGCTGAGGATACGATGCCTCGTGGGGTACTCGGATTGAACGCGCCGATGTTCAAAGGTTACCTCCGATACATCTGTAATCGCAGATGTTTGCAAATAGGACTTGACGCAATGTTCCCAAATGAAGAGAATCCATTTCCATGGATGTCAGAAATGATAGATCTGAAGAAAGAACGAAACTTTTTTGAGACACGCGTTATTGAGTATCAAACCGGTGGTGCGCTAAGTTGGGAGTAGTTCATTAGTAAAAGCGCACAGCCGGCTAAATAGGAGATTAGACGGTTGGATAGTATTCAGAATCAGGTAAACCAGGCGAAATTCCGAAAACCCTTGCTCAAGGGTGTCTGGGCTACTCTCCCTATTTTTTTCACCACATTTAAAAAGCCGTTGTCCTTTGGGGCCACGGCTTTTTTTCCAGGATTCATTAGCGTGCAGCACCAAGCATCAAGCCGTGCGCCGATGAATGGCTCGCTCGCCAGCTCTTTAATGCCGCAAGGTATTACGGAATTGAGTGGTCGGGTCTTCTTAAACGGTAGTTTGTACTAATCCTCACGTGAAGGAGCAATATTATGGCAATCGCCAAGAAAAAAACCGCTGCAAAGAAACCAGCTGCTAAGAAAGTTGCAGCTAAGAAGCGTCCAGCTGCTAAGAAGCGTCCAGCTGCGAAGAAAAAAGTAGCTGCTAAGAAGCGCCCAGCTGCTAAAAAGAAAGTAGCTGCTAAGAAGCGTCCAGCTGCTAAAAAGCGCCCAGCTGCTAAGAAGCGCCCAGCTGCAAAAAAGCGTAAACCAGCTGCAAAAAAAAAGTAAGTAAGCCTGCTGCGAAGAAAAAAGCAGGCTCTGTTAAAAAGCCTGCTGCCAAAAAAGCTGCAGCTTCAACTCCGTTGAATCCTGCTGCTGCTTGGCCCTTCCCAACTGGCACACGTCCATAAGCTTCGGCTTGTTGGTGTGTGAAGTTCCAAGGGGTCTCTAACGAGGCCCCTTTTTTATTGCCTGAAAAAGTTAGAAGCTAAAACCAAACGCCGTTTTGAACTGCGCGCCGATCTCGTCTTTAGAGGGCCTATGGTTTTGTGGCCCTTGGTGGGTAATTTTGATCGAGCCCATCAAGCTGGCTAGCCGTCCAGTAGTCTCCCAGTCCATGCCATTTTCTAGGCCGAAGAGGAGTCCCCCTCTAAATGCATCTCCACATCCAGTTGGGTCAATTAGCTTTGCAGCCGGCACTGGGGGAATAGCAATCTTTTTTCCGCCGGCATAGACATAAGCACCCTCGGCGCCTTTGGTCACAATCAGAGCCTTCACCCGCTCAGCAATTTTGTCTAGGCTCATCCCAGTTCTTTGGGAGAGCATTTCGCCTTCATAGTCATTTACGGCCAAATAGCTGGCTAGCTCGATGAGTTCTAGTAATTCAGGACCGTTGAACATTGGCAAGCCTTGGCCTGGATCAAAAATGAAGGGAATCTGTGCATCAGCTAATTGATGACAGTGCTCCCACATACCTTGACGACCATCTGGAGCCACAATCCCAATTTTGGCTTGGCCTTTGCCTGTTTGGATGCGCTCATCAACCACTTTGGAAACTAAATTGAGATGCGATTCATTCATTGCCCCCGGATGAAAGGCAGTAATTTGATTATTGGATTGATCGGTCGTGATCATTGCCTGCGCGGTAAAGGCATCATCAATTTGGCGAATATGGGTTTGATCAATCTTCAGGGCATGAAGATGATTGAGGTAGGGAGTAGCATCGCCGCCGACCGTAGCCATGATGATGGGATCGCCACCCAGAAGATGCAAGTTGTAGGCAATATTGCCAGCACAGCCCCCAAATTCACGGCGCATGGTGGGAACTAAAAAGGCCACATTGAGGATATGAATTTGCTCGGGAAGAATTTGATCGGCAAATTTACCTTCAAAGTTCATGATGGTGTCGTAGGCGACTGAGCCGCAAATCAAGCTGGCCATAGGGGTGTTCCGTTCAAGAGAGTAGGTGGGATAAAAAAATTAGTGAGAAGGATAAAACAGCCGAACACGGTAACCTGCCACTTGATCGGCTAGGGTAATTACTAGTTCAGCATGAATACTTTCTAAAGCAGGTGCACCACTGCGCAAAAAGTCTGGGTGAAGTTCTTGAAACTGTGAAGGGATCCATTCAGCAGGCGAAAAGGTGATCGTTTGAATGACAGATTCTTCTGCATCAGTCAAAGAAACTTCCAAACTGGGCCATAAAACAGCAAGAGCGAGACGATTTTGTATATCTACTTGCAGAATAGATTGCTTAGAGGGATTTTGAAGGCCTTCTTGAGCCTTGTTGAGTGCAAGGCTTGCCGCAGTGATCTTCCATGTAGAAAAATCGCTTACAGGGCGATCTACGCAGCCTAAGGCACTGCATAATTTGCGATCAATTTGTTGCAGCACAAAAAAAGCGCGCTGTGAAAACCTATTTGAGTTGTTATCTGAGAAGGGCGCGAGGGTTGGAAGTAAAGTTTGTCTGAACATATGCTCACCTAACAAGAGAACCAAGACCCAAAACAGGACGAGCAAGACCGGTTTTACTTTTTTCTTAATGCCGACTAAAGAATAATCTCGTGATTTGTTTGGCAGGGTTCCCTGTAAGCAAACCCATCCTTCACTTTCTTGCCAAATCGACAACTCGAGCCATTGGCGGTAGGTAGCAATGACTTCTTCTGCCTGTCGTGCCAAAACACCAGACAAAACAATTTGACCGCCTGGCCGAATTTTATTGACTAAGGCTGGCGCCAGAACCTGGAGTGGATTAGCCAAGATATTGGCCATCACGATGTCGTACTTGGTCTCAGGTGCGAGTTCAATAGCACCCTCATTGGGGAGAATAAATTGAATCTCAACCTGATTGATCTGGGCATTGCTCTGTGCAGCAACAATGGCTTGTGGATCAATATCAGTACCAACTACTGCAGTACAGCCGAGTTTTGCAGCAGCGATCGCCAAAATACCAGAACCGCACCCGTAATCCAGTAAGGTCTGATCGCGCAATTGGGTGTGCTGCTCTAGCCAGAGTAAACACAGATGGGTGGTCGGATGACTGCCTGTGCCAAAAGCCAGGCCCGGATCTACGGCAAGGCAAATTGCTTCTGGATCATTCGATGGTGCATCATGCCAAGAAGGAACTACCCAAATGCGTTTACCGATCTGAATTGGCGCAAATTGACTTTGCGTTAAACGTACCCAATCCTGTTCTTCAACACGCCGCTCTTCTGGAGCTTGAATCTCAAAACCCAGATCCTTTAGAGAAGCCATTAAGTTGCTGATGAAATCTGGCGCGTCTGATTGATCAATTTCAGGATTGAAGAGTACAGTAACAGATGAGCGATCCCATGCCTGCACTTCGGGAGAGAGGCCAGGCTCGCCATAGAGTGGGTTTTCATCATAGCCACCAGCTGCGTCATCCTCGACGGTGACAGAGAGTGCGCCAAGCTCTAGAAGTGCATCCCCTAGAGGCTCTGCAATTTCAGCAACGACCGTGAAAATAAGTTCACGATAGGCCATATTTACGCTTTACCGCGACTGGCAGCTTGTTCTTCCAAGCGGTGCTCGAGGTAATGGATACTCGTGCCGCCTTCAATGAAGTTCGGATCGAGCATCAGCTCTCGATGAAGCGGGACGTTGGTTGTAATTCCGTCTATCACCATTTCTGAGAGCGCAATTTGCATACGACGAATCGCTTGTTCGCGAGTAACGCCATAAGAAATCAGTTTGCCAATCATGGAGTCATAGTGCGATGGCACCATGTAGCCGCTGTAAGCATGGGAATCAACCCGAATACCAGGACCGCCAGGCATATGCCAAGACTGAATCCGACCAGGGCTTGGGGTGAACTTGAAGGGATCTTCAGCATTAATTCGACACTCGATAGCATGCCCACGAAAGACGATGTCTTTTTGACGGTAGGCTAATTTGAGGCCTGCAGCAATCCGAATCTGTTCTTGGACAATATCCACACCTGTAATCATTTCAGTTACAGGATGTTCAACTTGAACACGCGTGTTCATCTCAATAAAGAAAAACTCTCCATCTTCATAGAGAAATTCGAAGGTGCCCGCACCGCGATAGCCAATTTTCCTGCAGGCTTCTGCACAACGCTCACCAATCTTCGCAATTAGGCGACGATCAATTCCTGGTGCTGGTGCTTCCTCAATCACTTTTTGGTGACGACGCTGCATAGAGCAATCGCGTTCACCGAGCCAGATTGCGTTGCCATGAGTATCGGCGAGTACTTGAATTTCAACATGGCGTGGTTTTTCTAAAAACTTTTCCATGTAGACCTCGGGATTACCAAAGGCGCGACCCGCTTCTTCACGCGTCATGTTGACAGCATTAATCAGGGCTGCTTCAGTATGAACTACGCGCATGCCACGGCCACCACCACCACCGGCTGCTTTGATGATGACAGGATAGCCAACCCGTTTCGCTGTAGCAATAATTTCTTTGGGGTCATCAGGCAGCGCACCTTCTGAACCTGGCACGCAAGGAACACCTGCTTTGATCATCGCGCGCTTCGCTGAAACTTTATCGCCCATCAGCCGAATCGATTCTGCCTTAGGCCCAATGAACGCAAAGCCTGATTTCTCAACACGTTCTGCAAAGTCGGCATTCTCAGAAAGAAATCCATATCCTGGGTGAATCGCTTCAGCATCAGTTACCTCAGCCGCAGAAATAATCGCCGGCATGCTCAAGTAGCTTAAGGGAGATGGTGGAGGCCCAATACAAACAGCTTCATCAGCGAGCTTTACATACTTTGCTTCTTTGTCTGCGGTGGAGTAGACCACTACCGTTTTAATGCCTAATTCACGACAGGCGCGTTGAATACGAAGGGCGATCTCACCCCGATTGGCAATCAGAATCTTATCGAACATGGAGGCCTAGAGTTAAGCAATGACGAAGAGAGGTTGATCAAACTCAACACCCTGGCCGTTTTCACAAAGAATTTGTTTAATGACGCCGGCTTTTTCAGCTTCGATCTCATTAAGTAATTTCATCGCTTCGATGATGCAAAGCGTTTGTCCTACAGCCACTGTGTCACCTACTTTTACAAAATCAGGAGACTCGGGGTTTGGCGCTCTATAGAAAGTACCAACCATGGGGGAGTGCACTGTAAACCCAGCTTCTACAACAGCAACTTGAGTAATCGGCTCGGCACTGATTGCAGCAGCAGACGCTGGAGTTGACGACATATTTTGCATAGGCGTGGGGTTTGCATAGACCACCTGCCCACTGCCAACATTGGATGTTCCAGCGTTCACAATGCGAACACGATCTTCGCCCTCATTCACCTCCAACTCCGAGATGCCAGATTCGGCAACAAGGTCGATCAGGGTTTTGAGTTTTCTAAGATCCATGGTTTACCCCTTTTAAATTCAATTATTATTTTTGTATGCGGGCAATTGCCGCTGCCATTGCTAATTCGTAGCCAAGCGCACCAAGACCACAAATCACGCCGGTGGCTATATCGGATAAATAAGAATGCTTACGAAATTCTTCGCGCTGGTGAATATTCGAAAGATGGACTTCAATAAATGGAATGGCAACTCCTGCCAAGACATCCCGAAGTGCAACGCTCGTATGGGTAAAAGCACCGGGGTTAATGATGATGAAATCAACGCTCTCTTGTTTGGCTTTCTGAATCCGATCAATCAGTTCACCCTCATGGTTGCTTTGATAGGTATCCAGATTTACAGAGTGGCTATTGGCTAGTTGTCCAAGCTTTTGGTGGATATCTTCTAGGGTTGTTTTGCCGTATACCTCTGGCTCGCGGGTGCCCAGTAGATTGAGGTTGGGACCTTGAACTACCAGAATTGAGGGATTTTTTGACATAGATAGGTATTTTTAAGCGCTTTTGTTATCAGTTGAATAATTTGGCTTTTGGCTAAAAAGGCTGATTTAAAGGGTTTTGAGGCCACTAAAGACGAGATCAGTATACCCCTTGAATGGGCTAAAAAGCATTCTTTTGGCTATGAATGACCCTAATATAAGGGGTATTTTTGCCTAAAAAATAGGCAAAATAGGGTCAATTAATCAATATTCAAATTTATTAACTACGTCTAAGATAGCTTATAAATTAGCCTTAATGATGCTTCTTAGCTCATCTTCGCTTATTTTTCCTAATTTGCTGCTAACCGCTTTACCTTGAGAATTAATCACAACGGTAAAGGGAAGAGCCCCTTGAGTATTGCCCATCTCTTTGCTGATATTGCTGCCATCTATTCCACCAATTACGATCGGATAAGCAACTGGGGTTTTTTTAAGGAATTCACGAATGTTAGAGGGTGAATCGATACCGATACCGACAAATAGGACATTTTGTTGCTTAAACTCGGTTTGAAGGCGGCTCAAAGCCGGCATTTCTTCAACACAGGGTGGACACCAGGAAGCCCAAAAGTTAACTACCAAGAGCTTGCCTTGCCAATTGGCACTGTTGGCTGGCTTGCCATCAGGATCTTGCCAATCATGTCCCAAAAAATGCTCAATAGCGACCTCACTGGCTAGCTGGGGTTGGTTGATCCAGTGCGAGCTGAATACTCCAGCGAGGAGGGCAAAAAAACCAATTGCGATGATAGTGAGCCACTGTCTGCGATTCATTACTAGTCCTTAGCTAAAATTCCCCAATGCATATTCATATCTTAGGCATTTGCGGCACCTTCATGGGCGGCATTGCTGCTATCGCCAGGCAGGCAGGCCATCGTGTCACCGGATGTGATTTGAACGTCTATCCACCAATGAGTACCCAGTTAGAGGCACAGGGTATTGCGTTGATAGAAGGATACTCCCCTGAGCAATTATCTCAGTTTGAAACCATGCCCGATCTATTTGTAATTGGCAATGTGGTTTCTCGTGGCAATCCCTTGATGGAGGAGATTTTAAATCAGGGCCTACCTTATATTTCAGGTCCACAGTGGTTAGGCGAACAAGTTTTGTATGGCCGTCATGTTTTAGCAGTTGCGGGCACCCATGGAAAAACCACAACGTCCGCCATGTTGACTTGGATTTTGGAATACAACAATTACAAACCAGGCTACTTAATTGGTGGAGTGCCGCTGAACTTTACGGTATCAGCACGTTTAGGTGAAAGCCAATATTTTGTCATTGAAGCGGATGAATACGACACAGCATTTTTTGATAAACGCAGTAAGTTTGTCCACTATCGACCACGCACAGCCATTCTCAATAATTTGGAATTTGATCACGCTGATATCTTTGCCGATCTAGCCGCAATCGAAACTCAGTTTCATCACCTTGTGAGAACTGTTCCTAGTAATGGTTTGGTTGTCGTTAATGGCGAAGAGCCTGCATTAGAGCGTGTGATTGCTCGAGGAGCTTGGGCTCCAGTAGAAACTTTCGGCCAAGATCCTCAAAATACTTGGGGATTAGTTTCTTTGTCGGGCGACGATTTCATTGTTTTGTACTCAGGTAAAGAAGTGGCGACAGTCAGATGGGCAAAAGATTCTGGCGTGATGGGGCGGCACAACCAGTTGAATGCGCTAGCGGCGATAGCGGCTGCAAATCACATTGGTATCACTCCAGCAGATGCTGCAAAAGCCTTGGGTGAATTTAAAAATGTGAAGCGTCGCTTAGAGACCGTTGGCGTTAAAAATCAAATCACCGTCTATGATGATTTCGCCCATCACCCCACTGCAATTGCTACTACCCTCGATGGTTTGCGTCGCCGAGTTGGAGATGCCAGAATCTTAGTGGCACTTGAACCTCGCTCTAACACGATGAAGCTAGGTGTGATGAAGGCACAGCTACCTGCTAGTTTAGAAAAGGCTAACTTGATTTTTGCCTATGGCGCACATTCTGGGAAAGAGAGCTTGGGTTGGGATTTAGCAGAAGTCCTATCGCCCTTGAATGAACAGTCAGCGAGGGCTCAGGCACATGATGACTTACATGTTCTAGTAAATGCAATCACTAAAGAAGCAAAGCCGGGAGATCATATTTTGGTAATGAGTAATGGCGGCTTTGGTGGAGTGCACCAAAAGATTTTGCAAGCACTATAAATCTATTTAAATGAAGTCTTAGGTTAAGAAAAGAAGATCCATATGGGTGAAAGACTAAAAGATAAAGTAGCCATCATTACTGGTGCCGCTAAGGGAATTGGTTTTGCTACAGCAAAGCGTTTTGCGGAGGAGGGCGCTAAGGTCATGATTGCTGATATCAGTATGGAAGCAGTCAAGACAGCTGCTGCCCAGATTCCGAATGCGGAAGCTTTTGTAGTGAATGTGACTGATCGGACCAGTATTCAGATAGCAGTCGACCAAATTCTTGAGCGTCATGGGCAGATCGATATTTTGATCAATAACGCTGGCATTACACAAGACGCAAGATTAATCAAAATGACCGAGGCTCAGTTTGATGCCGTTATTGATGTCAATTTGAAGGGTGTTTTTAATTGCACTCAACTCGTTGTGCCGCATATGTTGGGAAAAGGTAAGGGCGCTGTTGTCAATGCCTCAAGCGTAGTTGGTATCTATGGAAATTTTGGGCAAACCAATTACTCAGCAACGAAGTTTGGCGTGATTGGATTTACAAAGACCTGGGCTCGGGAACTCGGCGCTAAAGGCATTCGGGTGAACGCAGTCTGTCCTGGTTTTATCTCAACCGAGATGGTCAAAGCGATGCCAGACAATATCCTCCAAGATATCGAAAAGCGGAGTTGGTTGGGGCGTTTGGGTACGCCAGAGGAAATGGCAAACGTCTATTTATTCTTGGCAAGCGATGAAGCTAGTTATGTCAATGGCGTGGCACTCGAAGCCAGCGGCGGAATTTCCCTATAAACATGCATCTCTTATTCGAAGAGAGTGGCGATCTCAAGATTGCCACTACGCAATCTGCCAGTGGTGTTGGAGATGCAGAATCCTGGCAAGCTACGACGCTCTCGGGTAAAAAAATTAAACTCAAGGCAAAAGAAGTTTGGCTGCGTTTTGAAAATTCTGATGCGCATGCAGTCATGACTCAAGCCAATGCGTTATCCGCAGGGATTGATTTGCAACTATTATGGGACTGCGCCCCTGATGAAGAGTTTGGCTTGGTTGATGTATCTCAAGAATATTTTGGAGATCAGGCTAGCATTGAACAGCAAGTGGCTTTAGGCCTCGCATTACAAGGCGCCCCGGTATTTTTTCGGCGCAAAGGGCGTGGACGTTTTCAGCGTGCACCTTTAGAGCAACTGCAAGCCGGCTTAGCGGCCATCGAGCGCAAGCAAAAAGAATTAGAGCAACAACAAGCTTGGCAACAAGAGCTGATTGCCGGCCAATTTCCAGCAACTTTGCGCTCCATCAGAAAGCAATTGCTATTTAATCCCGATAAAAATACCAGTGCCTATAAGGCGCTCCAAGCCGCATGTTCGGAGACTGGCGAGTCAGCAGCTCAATTGATGATTCGTTGTGGAGCTATTGATTCTCCACTGGCCTTTCATCAAGAAATGTTCCTCAAGACCCATTTTCCTCAAGGTGCTGAGCATCATGAGCAAACTGGAATTGACCAAGCTTTGTGTGACATTCGTTTTGCTGAATTGCCGGTAGCGCAGGTTAAAGCATTCTCGATTGATGACTCTGGCACCACCGAGATTGATGATGCTCTGTCCGTTACGCCATTGGAAGGCGGTGGTCACCGCATCGGTATCCATATTGCAGCTCCTGGATTGGTGATTGCAAAAGATGATCCAGTCGATTTGGTAGCACGTCATCGTATGTCGACGGTCTATTTCCCCGGTGACAAGATGACGATGTTGCCCGATTCCATCATTACGCAATTCTCCTTAGATGAAGGTGGAGAGCGGGCAGCGCTTTCTATGTATGTCGATCTCGATGCGGACAATAAATTACAAGAAGATACTTTAGAGATTCGAGCAGAGCGGGTGCCTATTCTTGCTAACTTACGTCTAGAAGATCTTGAGCACCTAGTTACTGAAGAAGCCTTTGCAAATAAAGAGGTATTTCCATTTCATGAAGAGTTGGCCATCTTGTGGAAAGGAGCCCAGCATTTGCATGCTGCACGCCAAGAGCGGCGCGTCGCTAATGGCTTGCGCGCTGAACAATTGGGCCTGGTAGATCCCAATGCACTCGCTAGAGATTTCTATTTTGAGATTGAAGAGCGCTCTGGTGACCAGTTTGTTGAGATCGTGCCACGTCAGCGCGGCTCGATCTTGGATACGATTGTTGCTGAGTGGATGATCTTTTGTAACAGTAGCGCTGGACATTTGCTATCAGAGCATGGCTTGCCAGGTTTATTTCGTACCCAAAAGGGTTGGGGACCATTACGGACGCGGATGCAAACCACCCCTGGGCCTCATGAAGGCTTAGGCTTGGATTACTACGCTTGGTCAACCTCACCCCTGCGCCGCTATTCTGATTTAGTCAACCAATGGCAATTGATTGCCCTGGCTAAACATGGCGTAACCGCCAAGATGGTAGCTCCTTTTTCTTCAAAGGATGCTAGCTTGATGGGGATCGCTGCTGACTTTGAGACCTGTTACCAAGCTTACGGAGAGTTTCAGGATCGCTTAGAAAAATATTGGTGTCTACGTTGGCTACAACAGCAAGGTCTACCCAAAACAGTTTTTGTACGACACCTCAAAGAGGGGATGTCTCGTCTTGAAGCAGTCCCTCTGCACATTGCTATTCCTGAGTTAGCAACACACCCCCGCATGACGAGAGCAGAAGTGGAGATTACCGATTTAGATCTATTGCAGCTGAGTGCAAGTGCCCGGGTATTACATGTTGAATCTGCACCAGCCCCAGTTGAGGTGGCACCTGAGCGTGGTGAGGATGATGCAAGCGCTGCGTAGACCTGCTTGGCCTCAGCTCGGACGAGCCCAAACACTATTTGAGAAAGCATGGCGACGCCATCCTTTGGGACTAGCGATTTGTATCTCCTTAGTCATTCATCTCATCTTCTTATCATTTCGCTGGGGTTTGGGAGAGATTCAAAGTCGTAGACTCAATACGCCATTGAGTGTGGTTCTAGTCAATGCAGCGAGCCATGCTAAAACGCCAGAGGCAAGTAAATTGGCGCAAGTCGATTTGCAAGGCGGTGGGTCTAGTACGGATCAGGACGCAACTGCATTACATCGTGCACGCTTGGGTACCGAGGCACGCCTAGAGGTATTAGAGAAGCAGCAAAAGCAAATGCTAGCGAAACTAGAGGCCGAGCGATTAAAGTCTGGTGGTCAAAAAAGTGGTGAGGCACAGCATGCTTTGCCTCAGCTCAATTCTTTGGAAGCCGAGTTATCAAAACGTCTTCAAACTGAAGGGCGTGGTATGCGTCATAAAGTCATGACTAGCACTACTACGAAATCGGTCGTATTTGCCCAGTATTACGATGCTATGCGACAAAAGATTGAGGCCTATGGCAGCACTTTCTTCCCTCGAGCAAACGGGCACCCCCTATATGGCAGCCTTATCATCGTCGTAAGCGTGGATTCTCAGGGGCGAATCATCAATAATCCTCAGGGAAAGGATGGTTTAAGTATTGGTCGTAGCTCTGGAAACCCGGAGCTAGATCGGCAAGCGCTGGCGATTGTCCGAGCATCTGCCCCCTTTGGCATGTTCCCTGAGCCGATGCAAAAGCAGATTGATATTTTGGATTGGATTGCAAGCTTTGATTTCACTCGCGATGGTACTGATCGACTAGAGTTGCGTCATTAGCAAATTCGCTTATGCTGTAGTCAGATGAGCACGAATCACACACCAGCCCCTATGCATTTAGATACCGACCCTAGCCAGTTTTCAGGATTGGATGTCTATGCTGTTGTCGGCCACCCCATATCCCATAGTAAGTCCCCACAAATTCACACCCAATTTGCCCAGCAATCCAAACAAGCGATTCACTACGGATATCTTGAAGCGCCCCTAGACGGTTTTATACAAACTGCAAAAGCATTTTTTACTGCGGGTGGGAAGGGCTTAAATGTCACAGTCCCCTTTAAGCTAGACGCAAAAGTGTTTGCAGATATTCTCACGCCAAGAGCCGAACTAGCAGGTGCAGTAAATACTTTGTGGCTTCAATCCGGAAAGATTCATGGGGACAATACTGATGGTGCTGGCTTAGTCAGAGATTTGTTGGCACAGGGCATTCGTTTGCAGGATGCACGTATTCTGTTGGTTGGTGCAGGTGGTGCTGCACGAGGTGTTTTGGGGCCGCTCTTAGATCAAAAGCCACAAGCTCTGGTGATCGCCAACCGCTCCCCTGATAAAGCGCAAGACTTAGGCAAGCTCTTTGCAGAAAAAGCAAAAATGCAGAATGTTGATTTGTTAATTCGTTCTTTAGATGAACTTGAGAACTCAGCCATCACAAATACTCCTTTTGATTTGGTCGTCAATGCCAGTGCTGCTGGTTTAACAGATGAATCCCCACTAAGCGATCAAGCTGCTACCAATATCTTTACGCCCGCTAGCTTCGCCTACGATATGGTCTATGGCAAAAGTACGCCCTTAATGAAGCAGGCCATCTATTGTGGCGCGCGGGTGAGTGATGGTTTGGGTATGCTGGTAGAGCAGGCTGCTGATGCTTTCTTGATCTGGCGCGGATCTGATTTGAGTGCGCAGATTCATCCTCGCTCAGTCTTAGCTCAACTTCGCTCTTGATGCTGTAATGCGTTGGTTGGGTTATCTTGCAAAATGTTTGCTCAGCGGCTTGCTTGCTATGCAAATTTATTTTGTGCTGCAGATCGGTTTATGGTCTTGGTTTAATCCTGGTGATACCGCCTTTGAGAGAGCGGAGCACTGGCGCTTATGCGGCTTGCATTGGTCTTGCCCATTTCATTCCTATTGGGTTCCTTATCAACAGATCTCTCCCAATCTGAAGCGGGCCGTGCTCGTGAGTGAGGACGATATCTTTTTTCAGCACCATGGTGTACGTGTAGAGGATATGGAAAAGGCTTGGGAGAAGAATCAACAGAAAAAAGGTCAATCTAAGACAGCTCTACGAGGTGGCTCAACTATCACTCAGCAACTAGCCAAGAATTTATTTTTATCGTCTGAGCAGGATTACCTGCGTAAAGGCCAAGAGCTTCTGATTACTGCTTATTTAGAACTCATTCTTCCAAAACAAAGATTATTTGAGATTTATCTCAACTCTGTGGAGTGGGGTGAAGGCATCTTCGGGATTGGCGCAGCAAGTCAACATTATTTCTCGACGAGTCCTACTGCTTTATCCCGCGAGGAAGCTGCAGCCTTAGCATCAGCCCTACCAGCGCCAAAGTGTTTTGATAAGGCGCAATATTGTCGGAGAGGCAGTATTGATTACGCTGCCCGCCAAGAATTTATTCTCGGGAGTATGGATCGGATTGCTCTATCACCAATCTCTAAAAGCAACTCTCGCTAGTTCACTTCGCGGCAGCGTTTAGAGCATCCCTTGTAGTCTGGGCAACTTTTCTAGCGGCCTGCGCAAAATCTTCACCACTGCTAGCATACAAAATCGCTCTAGATGAGTTGATGATCATTCCAGTTCCGAGTTTTTGAGCAATACTGCCTGCTTTGACGGTAGCAGCAATGTCACCACCTTGCGCGCCAATCCCAGGAATTAGGAGCGGCATATCACCAACCAGATTCCTGACCTTAGCAATTTCCTCTGGAAAGGTAGCGCCTACTACTAGACCTAGTTGACCTGAGGCATTCCATTTGCTGGCAGCGAGTTTAGCCACCTCAAGATAGAGTGGTTCACCAGTCGAGCTATTTTTGAGAAATTGCAAATCAGACCCACCCGGATTAGAGGTACGACACAGCACGATCACACCCTTTTGGGAGTAGCGTAAATAGGGTTCAATAGAATCAAAGCCCATATAAGGATTCACGGTCACTGCATCAGCACCATAGCGCTCAAAAGCCTCCATCGCATAATGCTCCGCAGTACTTCCAATATCACCCCGTTTAGCATCCAAAATCACCGGAATATATGGGTATTGTGTCTTGAGGTGACTGATCAGTTTTTTGAGTTGAGTCTCTGCCCCCTGTGAGGCAAAGTAGGCAATTTGGGGCTTGAAGGCGCAGACAAGGTCTGCCGTAGCATCGGCAATTGCTTTGCAAAACTCAAAAATAGGCTCGGGTTTACCTGCCAGGGAGGCGGGGATTCTCTTGGGGTCAGGGTCAAAACCAACACAGAGCATGCTGCCTTGAGAAGCCCATGCAGCATGGAGTTGCTGGGTAAAGCTAGGGGACTTAGTATTCATCGGCTGAAGCCTTCATTTATCGAAACTGTCATGAGCTATAGGATAAACTAGCGCACATTCCTTAGGAGTTCACCATGATCAACTTGTTCGTCCTGCAAAATGGCCGCCTCTCTCAAGAGCAAGTCGAAGATCGCAATGAATTATTGCAATATACCAACCCTATTTGGATTGACGTAGTTGATCCAGAAGAGGAAGAGCTGCTCTGGATTAAAGAGGCATTTGGTGTCTTGCTACCAGAATTGGATGATTTAGGTGACTTAGAGGCTTCAGCCCGTTATTTTGAGGCCGATGATGGTCATCTTCACATTCGTACGGATTTCTTGTTGGACGAAGAAGAGGTCTCCCGCAACATTCGGGTTGCCTTCGTCCTTACTAAGCAGGTTCTGTTTTCCATTCATGACGAAGATTTGCCTGTCTTTAGATTAGTTCGTTTGCGCGCACGTTTGCGTCCGGGCTCAGTCAGTAATGCTAAAGATGTTCTGCTAGATTTGTATTCAACCGATGCTGAATATTCTGCAGATGCACTAGAAGAGGTCTATGAGAATCTTGAGCGAGCCGGTAAGCAAGTTTTGTCAGATGGTATTAATGACTCTACTGCAGCCTCTGTTCTTGAAACCATCGCTAAAGAAGAAGATACTAACGGCCATATTCGTCGCAATGTGATGGATACTCGACGCGCACTTTCTTTTTTAATGCGCAGTAAATTATTGTCTGATGAGCAGCAAGAAGAGGCACGCCAAATTCTGCGCGACATTGATTCTCTCGAAAACCATACCGCTTTCTTGTTCGATAAGATTAACTTCTTGATGGACGCGACTGTAGGTTTCATTAACTTGAACCAAAGTAAGATCATCAAGATCTTCTCCGTGGTGTCGGTTGCATTGATGCCACCAACTCTATTAGCCAGCATCTGGGGTATGAACTACAAATACATGCCTGAGCTGGATTTAATGTTGGGCTATCCGGCCGCTCTGGGGCTGATGGTGATATCAGCCATTATTCCTTTATGGTATTTCCACCACAAAGGTTGGATGAAGTAATTATTTGAGCAGTGTCAGTAGTTCGGATAAAGCATAAGCACAAGCTTGCTCTCGAATCGCTTGGCGGTCACCAGAAAATAATTGGGTTTTGCAAATTGTAGATTCTGCAACTGACCAAGCAAAGCAGACTGTACCAACGGGTTTTTGTGGTGATCCACCAGTGGGCCCTGCAATACCTGTGATAGCTACGCCCACATTGACCGCAGCATTTCTTTGGGCGCCTTCAGCCATTGCTTTAGCGACTTGCTCACTTACTGCTCCAAAAGAATCAATCGTTTCAGGCGCCACTCCGAGACACTCCGCTTTAGCGGCATTGCTATAAGTGACATAGCCTCTCTCAAACCAATCACTTGAACCAGGAAGCTCCGTTAGCGTTGCGCAAACTAGGCCGCCAGTGCAGGATTCTGCAAGAGCGATCTTCCAGGATTTTTGAATCAGGACGAGTGATAACGCTTTTGCTAGGGTAGATGATGAATTCATATTATTTGAGTAAGGTTTGTCCAAGCGCAATAACCAACAGCGTAAAGAAGGCCGCAGCAAGATCATCAACCATGATGCCAAAGCCTTGCCATATATTGGCTCGCAGTGAGTATGTTCCGGTGGGCTGAATAGACTCTTGAATTTTGAAATAGCGATCAATCATCCCAATCGGGCCGGGCTTGATGGCATCAAAAAACCGAAAGAGAATGAATGCAATGGCTTGCAACCAAATTTCTGTCGGCATGATGATCACAAGTACCAGCCAAAAAGCCACAATCTCATCCCACACAATGCCACCAAAATCTTTTTTACCTAACTCTTCACTGACTTGGCCGCAGACCCAACAACCAACTACAAAGCTTAAGGCAATAATCCCCAACCAATCTTGCGAAGAAAAAATATACTGTCCAATATAAAAGACCCCCCAAGCCCAGAGCGTGCCGGCGGTCCCGGGAGCAATAGGACTCAAGCCACTGCCAAAACCAAAAGCGAGGGTGCGACCCGCGGTTTGAAACACCCACTTCAAGGATGGTGAGTTTGTGGGATGTTTGATGGGTAGATTCATGCGAAGTGATCAAATGATTGCATGAATTTTGAGGCAGCTACTGAATTCATTTTGTGACCATCCCAATCGATGAGGGTGATCGTAGATTGAGTGGATGTTGAAGATTGAATTTCACCAATACAGGTCAGAGCCAAGCCCAATTTTTTACTCAAGGCTTTAATTGGCAATTCATTTTGTGCAGATGCGGTGAAGCAGATTTCATAATCGTCACCACCGCAAGCAGCAAATTGATCTTGGATCATTTGGCTCTGTTTGAGCAGAGTTGCAGACTTTGGTAAGTTTTTTAAAAAAACGGTGGCATCCACATGAGAAGCGTTCAAGATATGTTGCAGATCACCTAGCAAGCCGTCTGAGATATCGAGGGCTGCAGTCGCTAAATTTCTTAGCTCGATTCCTAAGGTGATTCTGGGACTGGGTTGGTGTAGACGAGACTCAATGATTTTGAGTTGATCGCTAGATAGTCCTATTTCATGACGCAGTGCAGCAAGAGTAAGTCTTGCATCACCCAGGGTTCCAGAGACCCAAATTTGATCACCTGGCTTAGCGCCTGAGCGTCGAATGGCAGACCCTTTTGGAGTACTTCCGAAAGCGGTAATAGAAATATTGAGGGGACCTTGGCAGGTATCACCTCCAATCAGGGGGCAAGAAAATTCTGTAGCAGCCAAAAACAGGCCTTTGCTAAAGGATTCCAGCCAGGCAGTGTCAGCATGCGGCAGGGCCAGCGCAAGCGTGAAACCTTGGGGCTTAGCGCCCATCGCTGCCAAGTCTGAAAGGTTGACTGCAAGGGCTTTGTAGCCCAGCCACTCAGGGTTAGCATCCCTGAAAAAGTGCCGACCTTCTACCAGCATGTCGCTTGTAATTGCCAGCTCCTCATGAGCCAGAGTGGCTAATAGAGCGCAGTCATCCCCAATTCCGAGGGTGACTGCTGGAGCACCTGATAAATCCATTGCATCCGCTTTGGATTTAAAAAATACCTTAATCAGCTCAAATTCAGAGAGTGGTTTACCAGAAGAAGTCATCCCCCATTTTAGGGTGCTTATAGGTCAGTCATCTAGGAGGAATAGAATTACAGTCTCCCATCTGATTTATTGACGAGTAATTTCATGAGTTCATCTGGCAATACCAAAGAGCAACAAATTGCATCCCTAAGAGAAGCAGCCCTTCACTACCACGAGTTTCCAGTGCCTGGCAAAATTGAAATTGCCCCCACTAAACAACTGACTAATCAACGCGATTTAGCGCTGGCCTATACCCCTGGTGTAGCTGCAGCGTGTGAAGAGATTGCAAAAGATCCTGCTAATGCGTTTCGTTACACTGCACGTGGCAATTTAGTTGGTGTCATCACGAACGGAACTGCAGTTTTAGGTTTAGGCAACATTGGGCCGCTTGCCAGCAAACCCGTGATGGAGGGGAAATCTGTCCTCTTTAAAAAATTTGCCGGTATTGATGTTTTCGATATCGAAGTCAATGAAAACGATCCCGATAAATTGGTTGAGATCATTGCAGCACTCGAGCCTACTTTTGGCGGTATCAACTTAGAAGACATTAAGGCGCCAGACTGCTTCGTAGTGGAGCGCAAACTTCAGGCGCGCATGAAGATCCCGGTCTTTCATGATGACCAGCACGGCACTGCGATCGTAGTTGCCGCCGCGATTATTAATGGTCTCAAGGTGGTTGGCAAAGAAATTGGCAAAGTAAAGTTGGTGACTTCAGGGGCTGGAGCTGCAGCTTTGGCTTGCTTAGATTTATTAGTAGATCTGGGTATTGCTCGTGAAAATATTTGGGTAACCGATTTAGCAGGTGTTGCTTACAAGGGTCGAAAGGAATTAATGGACCCAGAGAAAGAGCCATTCTGCCAAGACACTAAATTAAGAACATTGGCCGAAGCAATTGAAGGCGCTGATATTTTCTTGGGACTCTCTGCTGGCGGTGTTCTCAAACCAGACATGGTGAAAAAAATGGCTGATAAGCCATTAATTTATGCGCTTGCTAATCCCACTCCAGAAATTCTTCCAGAGGAAGTCAAAGCAGTTCGTTCAGATGCCGTGATGGCAACAGGGCGTACCGATTACCCCAATCAGGTAAACAATGTATTGTGCTTTCCATTTATCTTCCGTGGTGCATTGGACGTTGGTGCGACCACGATTACGCGTGGCATGGAAGTCGCAGCAGTCAAGGCAGTAGCTGAGTTGGCGCAGGTGGAACAAAGCGAGATAGTGACTTCGGTCTATGGCAATGACAATTTATCTTTTGGCCCAGACTATCTCATTCCTAAGCCATTTGATCCCCGCTTAATTACAGTGATTGCACCAGCAGTCGCAAAAGCAGCAATGGATGATGGTGTTGCGCTTCGTCCGATTAAAGACTTTGACGCTTATCGCAATCAGCTGCAGCAATTTGTGTACCACTCTGGTACCTTAATGAAGCCTTTATTCAATATTGCTAAACGGGTTGCGGCAAATCAAAAACGGATTGTCTTTGCTGAAGGTGAAGACGAGCGGGTATTGCGTGCCGTGCAAATCGTGATTGATGAAAATCTGGCAGTGCCGATTTTGATCGGTCGTCCAGAGGTCATTAAATATCGCATTGATAAATTTGGTCTGCGCATGAAAGTGGGCGATGATTTTGAAATTGTTAATCCTGAGAGCGATACTCGTTTTAGAGATTTCTGGCAGACTTATTTGGCGCTCACAGAACGTAAGGGCGTGACACAAAGCTTTGCGAAGTTAGAGATGCGTCGTCGTCACACTTTAATTGGCTCGATCCTCATCAGCAAAGGGATGGCCGATGGCATGATTTGCGGCACTGTTGGTAATTCAGCTACCCATCTCAAGTACATTGATGAAGTGATTGGTCATGAGACTGGTGCGAATGTGTATGGCGCTATGTCGGGCTTAGTGCTGCCAGGTCGCCAAGTATTCTTGGTTGATACCCATATCAACGTTGATCCCAGCGCAGAAGAATTGGCTGAAATTACGATCATGGCTGCTAGCGAGATGCGCAAATTGGGCATTACACCTAAAGTTGCTTTGTTGTCGCATTCGAACTTTGGCTCCAGCAATGCGCCCTCAGCAATCAAGATGCGCGAAGTCTTGGCCTTGATTCAAAAAGCAGATCCCAGTTTAGAAGTGGATGGGGAAATGCATGGCGATAGTGCATTAGACGAGTCTATTCGTTCTAGCGCCGTTACCTCATCTCCACTTAAGGGTGACGCCAATTTATTGGTACTTCCCAATATTGATGCCGCCAATATTTCCTATAACTTACTGAAGACTGCAGCAGGTAATGGCGTCTCAATTGGGCCTCTGCTTTTAGGGGTGGCTAAACCGATTCATATTTTGACTCCCGCAGCTACGGTTCGCAGGATTGTGAATGTGACTGCTTTAACGGTTGTAGAGGCTGCTAGCAACGCCCGTGGGGTCTCATAAACCCGATTAATATATGTAAGTTAGCATTTACTTACATATATTAATCTTATATAAATCAATAACTTATATAAAAAGTACTTAATTCGGGCTTGATTTGATAGCGTGATCGGGGTAACCTAACACCCATCATGAATAATCAACCTGAAAACACCAGTTCAGCAGTCTGGGATGAACATAGTCGGGCTGAAAGTTGGGATAGCTCTGATCGTCTCGAGACCGAATCTTCCGCAGCCAACGTTTATGCCCAAGGCGGTTTATCCCGCTTACAGAACTTTGCAGCTAATCAAGCCTCAGGCAAAAAAGTGACAGCCTCTTGGCGTGCCGCTTTAGCCGTCCGTGATGCCGGACCACCCGCAATGTTACGTAGTGTCCGCACTAATATTGTTCAGTCAATCCGTGCATTTCGCACGCCCGATTTGGCTGAAGCGGCTAGTGAGCTTGGCCAGCATTTCATTTACGCTAACTGCGCAAATGCAATGACTAAAGGTGAAGTTTTAGAAGCGATTGCTAATGCCTATATGTTTACCAAGCAGCAGGCTAAAAACTTCGACCCATTGTTGGATGCATTGACGACCATGGTCGATAAGGCTGGACCTCAACCTGGTTTCGTAGTGGTCTTGGAAGGCTTACCTTGTACTCAGAAGTTTGACAAGGAAGCGCGCGAGACTTTGCTCGATGTGTTCCGTGATGCGGTTGACTTCTGGTCTGAGCGTCGCATCCCTTATCGGGTTTTCTACTCTTTCGCTTAAGCCCCTAGGAGTCTGGGCTCCAGACAGTATTGACGGCCGTAATCGCAACGATTCCGGCCGTTTCTGTTCTCAGAATCCGTTTACCTAAAGAAACGATTTGATAGCCTGCAGCTTGCGCTATAGCTTCCTCTTCAGGCGAATGTCCGCCTTCTGGGCCAATCATCAAAATCACATCTTGTGGCGGATTTTGAGCTAGTACTGACACTATGCTGACAGTAGCATCTGGACTCAATAAGAGTTTAAGACTAGCGGTGGGAGTCTTCAAAAAATCAGCAAAGTTTTGAATGGGCTCTAAGTTAGCTAAAACAGTGCGATCACATTGCTCACAAGCTGCTTGAATAATGGCGTGCCAATGGCTCAGTCGCTTTTGCGCACGCTCTGCATCACTGGAACGATTTAACTTCATTACTGAGCGTTCACATTGCAGCGGAACAATTCTCTGGACGCCAGTCTCAACAGCTTTTTCTACGATCCAATCCATTTTGTCGCCACCAGCAAGGGCTTGGACCAAAGTAATGGCATAAGGGGTCTCACGATGGATAGCAGTTCGGATGGCGCTCAGCTCGACCTCGCCATTTTTTTTCCCCAAGGAGAGCAATTTGGCACTAGCTACTTGACCCTGTCCATCAAAGACGGGGAAGGTCTCGCCAAGCTCAATCCGCCTCACGCGGAGGTGATGGACGACCTCAGAGTTCAGTGGGGTCGGCTTTTGGGTTTCCCATGGTCCAGGAAGATAAAATTGAGGCATTACTGAAATATAGCCAATTTATTTTCCGAGAGACCCTTTTTACGATGTCAAACCTTCAAATTCGCATGGCTAATGCTATTCGCGCCCTTTCTATGGATGCGGTTCAACAAGCAAACTCAGGGCATCCAGGCATGCCAATGGGTATGGCAGATATTGCCGTTGCTTTATGGAACGATCATTTGCAACACAACCCGACTGATCCACATTGGATGAATCGTGATCGCTTTGTTTTATCGAATGGCCATGGTTCGATGTTGCTTTACTCTTTGTTGCATCTGACTGGTTATGACTTACCGATCAGTGAATTAAAAAATTTCCGTCAGCTTCATAGCAAAACTGCTGGACATCCAGAATATGGAATTACTCCTGGCGTAGAGACCACCACGGGGCCATTGGGTCAGGGTATTTCCAATGCAGTTGGTATGGCGCTAGCGGAAAAATTATTAGCAGAAGAATTTAATCGTCCTGGTCACGATATCGTCAATCATTACACCTACGTATTTTTGGGTGATGGCTGTTTGATGGAAGGCATTAGCCATGAAGTTTGCTCATTAGCAGGCACACTCAAGTTAAATAAACTCATTGCATTATGGGATGACAATGGCATCTCGATCGATGGTAAGGTCGTTTCTTGGTTTAATGAAGATACCCCCAAGCGTTTTGAAGCTTACGGTTGGAATGTGATTCGTAATGTAGATGGTCACGATGCTGAAGCAGTATCTGCAGCAATTGCGCAAGCGAAGAAGACTGATAAGCCTACCTTGATTTGCTGCAAGACTGCGATTGGTCAAGGTGCCCCTAATATGGCTGGCAGCGATAAGGTGCATGGCTCTCCTTTGGGCGCTGATGAAATCGCAGCGACCCGCGTCGCGCTCAACTGGCCTTATGCTCCTTTTGAAATTCCGCAGGATATCTATCAAGCCTGGGACTTTAAGAGACGCGGTCAAGCTCTTGAGCATGAATGGAATAAAGATTTCCAATCCTATAAAGCCAAGTACCCTGAGCTTGCTTCTGAATTCCAGCGTCGTATGCAAGGTGACTTATCAAAAGATTTTAGTAAGACTGTTAAAGAATATCTAGAGCGCTGCCAAGTAAAAGCAGAAACCATTGCGACCCGCAAGGCAAGTCAAAATGCAATTGAAGCTTTAGCGCTTGCCCTCCCAGAATTTATGGGCGGCTCTGCTGATCTCACGGGATCCAACTTAACGAATTGGAGTGCTTGTAAACCGGTTCGAGCAAATCAGTGGGGCAACCATATTAATTATGGTGTGCGCGAATTTGGTATGAGTGCCATCATGAATGGTATCGCTTTGCACGGTGGCTACATTCCATTTGGTGGAACCTTCTTAACTTTCTCAGACTACAGTCGAAATGCCATTCGGATGGCGGCCTTGATGAAGTTACGTAGCATCTTTGTCTTCACTCATGACTCGATCGGTTTGGGTGAGGATGGACCAACACATCAATCTGTTGAGCATGTAGCCAGCCTGCGTTTAATTCCGAATTTGATGGTTTGGCGCCCCTGCGATACCTCTGAGACAGCTGTAGCTTGGGCCTCTGCAGTAGAGCGCAAGCATGGCCCTAGTGCCTTAATATTTAGTCGTCAGAATTGTCCCTTTGTTGCACGAAATGCGCAGCAGATCAAAGATATTGCCCGGGGTGGATATGTGATTCGTGATTCAAAAGCTAGACCTGATGCAGTCATCATGGCGACCGGTTCTGAAGTGGGCTTAGCCCTGCAAACTGCAGAGCGATTAGAAAAAGAGGGCGTAGCTATTCGGGTGGTATCGATCCCATCAACGACCGTATTTGATCAACAAGATGCTACGTATAAGGCGAGCGTCTTACCTGCAGGCATTCCTCGTATTGCGGTTGAGGCGGGTGTGAGTGATTTTTGGTGGAAGTACGCTTGTTCAGCTGTACATGGTGTCGATACCTTTGGCGAGTCTGCTCCCGCTGCACAACTATATGAATATTTCGGCTTAACTGTCGATCAGATTGCGAAAACAGTTCGACAAGTGATTAGTCAGCAATAAATACTGATCAAAAAATAGATTCAATATTAGTAAGGAAAAATAAGATGACGATTCGTGTTGCAATTAATGGTTATGGAAGAATCGGGCGCATGGTATTGCGCGCGCTTTACGAAGATCTGGCTAACGGTAAGCCAAGACGGGATATCAAAATTGTGGCAATTAATGCAATGGGCGATATTGATATCAATGCCCATCTCACACAATATGATTCAGCGCATGGACGCTTCCCCGGTGAGGTTAAGGTGGATGGCGATTGCATGGTCGTCAACGGTGATCGCATCAAAATGTTCTCAACCCGCAACCCATTAGAAACACCTTGGGGCGAGTTGGGCGTAGATTTGGTTTTGGAATGCTCTGGCAAATTCACTTCCAAAGAAAAAGCCATGGTGCATATTCAGCAGGGCGCTAAGAAAGTTTTAATCTCTGCTCCGGGTGAAAAAGATGTCGATGCCACAATTGTTTATGGCGTAAATCAAAATGTATTGAAGTCAAGCGATGTTGTGGTTTCTAACGCGAGTTGTACCACCAACTGTTTAGCCCCATTGGTTAAACCATTACTCGAAAAAATTGGTATTGAATCAGGCTTGATGACCACTATCCATGCATTCACTAATGATCAAGTGTTAACGGATGTCTATCACAAGGATATGCGTCGGGCGCGTTCTGCGGTCAGCAGCATGATTCCAACCAAGACTGGGGCCGCTAAAGCAGTGGGTTTGGTACTGCCTGCATTAGCTGGAAGATTTGATGGTTTTGCAATGCGCGTACCAGTGATCAATGTCTCAGTAGTTGATCTTACTTTTGCGGCGAGTCGCGCAACTAGTGTTGACGAAGTGAATGCGATTCTGAAGACGGCCAGCGAGGGTGAGCTCAAAGGAATTTTAGGATTTAATACTTTGCCCTTAGTATCGATCGACTTTAACCATGATCCGCGCCCTAGTATTTATGACGCATCCCAGACCCGCGTTTCCGCTGATGGCAAGTTGGTTAAGGTATTGGCTTGGTATGACAACGAGTGGGGTTATTCGGTACAGATGCTCAACGCCGCTGAGGCCCTCATGGCCGTGAAGTAAGTCCAAAACTGCCTGCTTTATATTAAAAAGACCTCAATTTGAGGTCTTTTTAATTACTTCTGCTTATTTCTGCAGTTTTTCTTGAGGCACTGACCATACATCGCCAGGGAGTGCTCTTGGAGCTTGAAACCCAGGTTTTTGGCAATATCCCTTTGCCTCTTTTCAATCGCCTCGTCCACAAACTCTTCCACATGGCCGCAGTCAAGACAAACCAAGTGGTCGTGGTGCTGACCTTCATTGAGTTCGTAGATTGCCCTACTATCGCCCTTGCTGGACTCAAAATGGCTTCTGAGTAGTAATCCAGCCTGCTCAAACTGGGTTAGTACTCGATAAACCGTGGCTAAGCCGATTTCTTGGTCATCTTTAGCCAGGGCAACATGGACATCCTCGGCACTGAAGTGGGTGCCCGAATTTTGATGGAAAAAATCCAAAATTTTCATGCGTGGACCAGTGGCCTTGAGGCCAATATCACGTAAATCTGCAGTAGTAGGGTTTTGGTTCATTGCCATGGCTTTGAGAGCTAAAATCAATGTCTTAATGATACGGCCAGCTATGCAAAATTGCTTTCAACTTTTTAGTCGTTTTTTGAAGCCTTCAGCCGAAGGTTTTTATGCCCCATTACGCCTGGTAGCACTTCTCGGCCTTTTCCTAGGGGTATTGGGGGTGAGTGCTTGTTCAACTGCTGTGGATGATACACAGCGTGCTTGGGCTAATAAGATTTTCCAACCTTATGTTCCTGACGTGGTACAGGGTAATTTCATCTCGAGTGAGCAGTATTCCAAACTCCAGCTGGGCATGACTCGTGAGCAGGTTCGCCAAATCATGGGCACTCCATTACTGGCAGATTATTTTCATGCCAATCGTTGGGACTATGTTTTTGAATTTAAGCGGGATGGTCAGAAGATCGCCAAAGATCGACGTGTCACGATATTTTTTGATGAAAACAAAGTCGTGAAATTTGATGGCGATGCGCTTCCTACTGAGGTGGAATTGGTCGCCGAGATCGATAACTACGCTAAAACCAAGCGTAGTTTTTGGCAAAGAATTACGGGTACCGGAAAGGGTCCTGTGACCCCGCCATTACAACAGCCTGAATTATTGGTCCCCAGCAAAACAGAAACCTTGTCGACAGGCTCAGCAGTTCCTGCTAGCGCTACAACAACAAGTGATAACAACCCAACCACTACTAAGCAGTAGGCAAAGATATGACGATGAAAATTGCAATTGCCGGCGCTACCGGTCGTATGGGAAAGATGCTCATTGAGGCAATTCTGAATTCACCAGATGCGCAACTGGTTGGAGCGCTTGAGCATAGCAGCTCTGCGCAGATCGGCGAGGATGCTGGTGCATTCTTGGGCAAAAAAACGGGAATTACAATTACTGCTGACATTGCTGCTGCTCTTAGTCATGCAGAGTTCTTAATTGATTTCACCCGTCCCGAAGGAACCATGGCCCATTTGGTGGTTGCGCAAAAGACTGGTAGCAAAATGATTATTGGCACAACGGGGTTAAGTGCTCAGCAGCTCGAAGAGCTCAAGCTTGCTTCTAAGAAATTAGCAATTGTGTTTGCGCCCAATATGAGCGTAGGCGTTAATGTGACCTTTAAGTTGTTAGAGGTTGCTGCAAAAATGTTGAGCGAAGGTTACGACATCGAAGTCATCGAAGCACATCATCGCCATAAAGTAGATGCCCCATCAGGAACTGCTTTGCGCATGGGTGAGGTGATTGCTGGCGCTCTTGGTGAAAAATTAGATGATGTAGCAGTTTATGCCCGCGAAGGCCATACCGGTGAACGTAAGCAGGGCAGTATTGGTTTCGCAACCATTCGGGGTGGCGATATTGTAGGTGATCACACTGTCTTATTTGCAGGCGAAGGTGAGCGCATTGAGATTAGTCACAAATCCTCTAGTCGCCAGTCTTATGCACAAGGCTCCTTAAGGGCCGCACGTTTTCTGAAAACGCAACAAACAGGCTTATTCGATATGCAGGACGTGTTGGGCTTGCGTAATTAAAACAAGAAGAAAAGAGTTGTTCTGAATGAGCAAGGATTATGACTACCGCAAAATTGAAGCGGCAGCCCAGGCTGACTGGGATTCGGCACAGGTTTACCGTGTCACAGAAGATGCTAAAGACTCAGCAGGAAAAATAAAGCCCAAGTACTACGCATGCTCGATGTTGCCTTATCCCTCGGGCAAGTTACACATGGGCCACGTACGTAATTACACGATCAATGATGTGATGGCCCGTCAGCTACGCATGCAAGGCTACAACGTCTTAATGCCAATGGGGTGGGATGCATTTGGTATGCCAGCAGAAAATGCAGCGATTCAGAATAAGGTACCTCCTGCTCAATGGACCTACGACAACATTGCTTATATGAAAAAGCAAATGGCTGCGATGGGTCTGGCAATTGACTGGTCGCGTGAAGTGGCAACCTGTAGTCCTGATTACTACCGTTGGAATCAATGGCTCTTTCTCAAGATGTTAGAAAAAGGGATTGCCTATCGCAAGACTCAAGTAGTCAATTGGGATCCGATTGATCAGACTGTTTTAGCTAATGAGCAGGTTATTGATGGGCGCGGGTGGCGCTCTGGTGCTTTAGTTGAAAAGCGTGAGATTCCTGGCTACTACTTCAACATCACCGCTTATGCAGAATCTTTATTGGATGGTCTAGAAGACTTAGGCTGGCCAGAGCGTGTCAAGACCATGCAGCAAAACTGGATTGGTAAAAGTAAAGGGGTTCGCTTCTCCTTTAAGCATGAGATTAAGGGACATGATGGCCAATTTATTCAGGATGGTCGCTTGTATGTTTTCACGACCCGTCCAGATACGATTATGGGTGTCACCTTTTGCGCTGTTGCTGCCGAGCATCCATTGGCGAGTAAAGCTGCTGCAAGTAATCCAGAGTTAGCGGCCTTTATTGAGAGATGTAAAAAAGGTAGCGTGATTGAAGCCGATCTAGCTACTCAAGAAAAAGAAGGTATGTTCACTGGCCTATATGTGACGCATCCCTTGACTCACGAGCCTGTTCCAGTTTGGGTAGGTAATTATGTTTTGATGTCCTATGGTGATGGTGCAGTGATGGGTGTACCAGCTCATGACGAGCGTGATTTTGCTTTTGCCCTCAAGTATGATTTACCAATCAAACAAGTGATTGCCCTAAAAGGCGCATCATCTATGTTCAACTCTACCCATTGGGAAGATTGGTATGCACAAAAAGAGGCTGTTGAGTGTCTAAATAGCGGAGGCTACGATGGAATGTCGTATGAAGAAGCGTTTCATGCTGTAGCAGAAGATCTTGCCAAACTCGGTATTGGAGAAATCAAAACTACCTATCGTTTACGCGACTGGGGTATCTCGCGTCAGCGTTATTGGGGTACACCCATTCCGATTATTCATTGTGGAGATGAGCAGCATCCAGGTTGTGGTGCAGTTCCTGTGCCAGAAGCAGATCTGCCAGTGGTATTGCCCGAGGACTGTGTTCCCGATGGCAGCGGTAATCCACTAAATAAGCGTTCTGATTTCATTAACGTGAAGTGTCCTAAATGTGGCAAACCCGCTCGGCGCGAGACGGACACCATGGATACCTTTGTTGATTCCTCCTGGTATTTCATGCGCTATACGAGCCCAGGGGCGGATTCTATGGTGGATACTCGCAATGAATACTGGATGCCGATGGATCAATACATCGGTGGTATTGAGCACGCCATTTTGCATCTACTGTATGCACGATTTTGGACAAAGGTTATGTATGACCTAGGTTTAATTTCTTTTAAAGAACCTTTCCAGAATTTGTTAACACAGGGCATGGTTTTGAATGAAACCTATTACTCTGAAGATGACTCTGGTAAGAAAAATTGGCTCAACCCTTTAGATGTTGAATTAGAGCTTGACGACAAAGGTCGTCCGCTAGGCGCAAAGCTGAGGGGAGATACCCCTGGCACACCAGTCATTATTGGTGGTGTAGAGAAGATGTCTAAGAGCAAAAATAATGGCGTCGATCCACAGTCCTTAATCGATGAATACGGTGCAGATACCGCTCGCTTATTTACGATGTTTGCAGCACCGCCTGAGCAGCAGTTGGAATGGTCAGGAGCAGGCGTTGAGGGTGCGTCTCGTTTCTTGCGCCGTGTGTGGCTATATGCAAGTAGTCAAGCGCCCATCATTAGTCAGATGAGTAAGGCTGATCGAGCTTTGCCAACCAGCTTTACGGATGCTGAAAAAGAATTACGTCGTGAAGTTCATGGGATTTTGAAGCAAGCTAACTTTGACTATCAACGTCGTCAATACAACACCGTAGTTTCTGCAGCAATGAAAATGCTGAACTTGCTAGAGCCATTCAAGTTAAATGATGGCAGTTCAGTTAGTGCCCCCGTGTTGGCAGAGTGCATCAGCATTCTGTTGCGCATTCTGTATCCAGTTGTGCCGCATATGACCCATGTACTTTGGCAAGACTTGGCATATACCCAATCTTTCGGTTCTTTATTGGATGCGCCTTGGCCTACAGTAGATGAGAGCGCCTTAATTCAGACTGAAATCAACCTCATGCTGCAAATTAATGGCAAGTTACGGGGTGAGATACGGGTGCCTGCGGATGCCAGTAAAGAGCAGCTAGAGGCTTTGGCATTGCAGAGTGCCTCTGCATTAAAGGCTTTAAATGGCGCTAGTCCAAAAAAAGTGATTGTGGTTCCAGGCCGTCTCGTTAATATTGTGGCTTAATCCATTCAAATATCAGGCAAATGAAAAGATATCTAAAACACCTTCATCAGATCGGTCTACAAAACCCTCTGAGAAGATCTTTGCTTGCTTTGGCCCTGATATCGCCAGCAATTACTCTGATGGGATGCGGTTATCGTATGCGAGGTATGGTGGATGTTCCTTACAAAGCCATAGCGATTACTGGAAATCCTTCGCCGCCTCTGCGGGCAGACTTGCAAAGAGTGATTTTGACTGGAACAGATACCAAAGTGGCTATCAACCCCAAAGATGCGGATCTGATTCTGGAGATTATTAACGATACTTCAGGCCAAGAAATTCTGGCGTACAACTCAAACGGTCAAATTTCTGCCTATCGCCTCACCATTAGAGCGGGCTTTAGGGCATACGATACTGCAGGAGCCGAAATTGTTCCTGATTCTGAAATCTATGTCACACGAGATTTGGACTTCTCTGTATCAACTGTTTTAGCATCCGATGCCCAGAAGCAACAATTTTTAGGTGTGATGCGTTCTGATTTGGCAATCCAAATTTTGCGTCGGGTTGCGGCTTCAGCTAAAGCGCCGCAAGCGAAAAGTTTCTAAAGCACACGAATATTTCGCATGGTTAAAACCGATGCCTTTCAATCTCATCTCAAGTCTTTAGCTGCTGCTAGCGCTTTTCATCCGCTGTACGTATTTAGTGGAGACGAGCCTTTGCTCATGATGGAATCAATAGATCTCTTGCGCTCTAAAGCGAGACAGTTAGGCTATACCGAGCGCGAAGTGATGTTGCAAGAGCGTGGCTTTGATTGGAGTGCCTTGCTTAATGCCGGGCAAACCATGTCTTTGTTTGGAGATAGACGTTGGATCGAGCTTCGCATTCCCACGGGCAAACCAGGACGCGATGGTGCAGATGCGCTCAAGCAATTCTCTGTACAGATCGCTTCGCAGTCCAATGCTGATGGACCTGAAACGATCTTTTGTATCGTGTTGCCTAGGCTAGATATGAAAACCAAGTCTTCCGCTTGGTTTAGTAGTTTGGATGAAGCAGGGATGGCTGTTCAGATTGATTCTTTAGATCGTAGCCATTTACCGAGCTGGATTGCAGGGCGTCTGCAAAAGCAAGGACAGAGTATTCAAAGTGGGCCTGCAGGTCAGCGCGCCCTTGAATTTATCGCAGAGCAGGTTGAAGGTAACCTGATTGCCGCCCACCAAGAAATCCAAAAACTCGGACTCCTATATCCAGCTGGTGAATTATCCGAGGAGCAGGTTCGTTCTGCCATTTTGAAGGTTGCCCGATATAACGTATTTGAGCTCAGCGAGGCCATGCTGGCAGGGGATCTGCCCCGTGTTAATCGAATGCTCGATGGTCTAAAGGGGGAAGGCGAGCCCTTAGTTCTGATTCTTTGGAGCATAACCGAAGAGCTTCGGCTACTATCTAAGTTAAAGATGGCCAGTGATTCAGGGGAATCTGTTCAGCAGTTGTTGCGAGCGAATCGGGTTTGGGGTAATAAAGAAAGACTCTATCCCGCAGCATTAAAGCGAGTTCAGAGTTCCCGATTACGCCAAGCCTTGCAAATTGCTGCTGGCTTGGATCGTCAGTCAAAGGGATTGCAAGCCGCTGAACTTCCTGGAGATCCATGGGATGGCTTGCGTTTAGTTGGTAATTTATTGCGTTAAAAAATGAGTACTTCTATTAAGCAGATAATGCAAGAAATTGGTCAAAGAGCTCGAGTGGCTTCGAGGGCGATGGCACGCGCATCAAGCGAACAAAAAAATCAAGCTTTGATTCAGATTGCGAAGGTCATTCGTGAGAGTGCTACAGAAATCTTACAGGTGAACTCGCTCGACGTAGAACAAGCTAAACAAAATGGTCAAGACGCCGCATTCATTGATCGTCTAACCATGACTTCCAAATCGATTGAAAGTATGGCTTTGGGTCTAGAGCAAATTGTTTCTTTAACAGATCCAATTGGTCAGGTGAGTGTGCCTAAGAAGCAAGCCTCTGGAATTGAGATTTCCCAAATGCGGGTGCCATTAGGCGTGATTGGCATCATTTATGAATCGCGTCCTAATGTCACGATTGATGCAGCAGCGCTTTGCCTTAAGTCAGGTAATGCCGTGATTCTGCGCGGTGGTTCGGAGGCAATTCATTCGAATACGCTGTTGGCAAAAATGATTCAAACAGGTTTAAGTGCCGCAGGTCTTCCTCGGGATGCTGTTCAGGTGGTGCAGACAGTCGATCGCGCTGCTGTTGGTGAAATGATCACCATGACTGAATATATCGACGTCATCGTTCCTCGGGGCGGTAAGAGCTTAATCGCCCGCTTAATGGCTGAAGCACGCGTTCCCATGATTAAGCATCTTGATGGTATCTGTCATACCTATATCGATGCAGATGCTGACCTGGCTATGGCTGTGAAGGTGTGCGACAACGCTAAAACTCAACGATATGCACCATGCAATGCCATGGAGACTTTATTGGTCAACCAGAAGGTTGCTTCTCAAGTATTGCCTACCCTGTGCAAGATTTATCAAGACAAAGGGGTTGAGTTGCGTGTCGATACTGCTACTCGTAAGACTCTCGAGTCTGCTGGCTTCGGGGGATTGGTAGATGCTCAAGAGGAGGATTGGTCTACAGAATATCTGGCTCCCATTTTGTCGATTAAAACCGTGGCTAATCTTGATGAGGCAATCAATCACATTGAGCGTTATGGCAGCAAGCATACCGATGCCATCATTACCAAGAACCAAGACCATGCTAATCGCTTTTTACGTGAAGTTGATAGCGCTAGCGTGATGGTCAATGCTAGTACCCGTTTTGCTGATGGTTTTGAATATGGTCTTGGAGCTGAGATTGGAATCTCAAACGATAAATTGCATGCTCGCGGACCTGTTGGTCTTGAGGGCTTAACCTCATTGAAGTACATCGTGATGGGTCACGGTGAGATTCGTACTTAAGATTAAGGGTTAAGTCATGGGTAATGGGTATCTCTGGACCAAGACGATTCATATTGTTTTGATTGCCTCTTGGTTTGCTGGACTGTTTTATTTGCCACGCATCTATGTGAATCTAGCTGAAGAAAAAAATCCTGAAGCCCATGCGCGTCTTTTAGGAATGGCTGATCGACTGTTTCGGTTCATGACAATATTGGCCATACCGGCCCTCTTATGTGGCCTAGTCCTTTGGCTTTACTTTGGAATCGGCAGCGGAGATACCTGGCTTCACGCCAAATTATTTTTTGTCATTTTGGTGATTGGCTACCATCATGCTTGCTGGGGTCTCTTGAAAAAATTTCATCTGGGGCGTAATACCCATTCTGGTGTTTGGTTTCGCTGGTTCAATGAAGCGCCGGTCCTACTGCTGCTGATCATCACTGCATTAGCAGTGATCAAACCCTAATCATTTTATAGATTGCAGGCCTCATGAGATTTTTTGTAGTTTGCCCCGGAGGCTTAGAAGCTCCCCTTGCACAAGAGCTAGCATCAATTGCCGCTCGCTCAGATTCGAAAGCATTGGGCAATTGGGTGATTGATCCTACCCCTACTAGTCCTACAGGCGGCGTTGGTTTAGCTGGCCCGATCTCTGCAGCTATGGCCTTAAATTTGCATTCACGAATTGCAAGTCGAGTCCTTTTGCAACTCGCTGAGGCACCTTATCGACAAGAAGAGGATTTATATCGTCTCACGCACGGTTTAGCCTGGGAAGATTGGTTTACCCATGAGCAAACCTTACGCGTGGATGTAACTGCGCATCGTTCGCCATTAAAGAGTCTGAATTTTGCAACCCTGAAGGTGAAGGACGCTATCGTTGATCGACTCCGTGAGGTGTCAGGTAATCGTCCCAGTATTGACACTGCATTTCCAGATGTACGCGTGCAAGTACACTTGACTGCAACCCAGATGACGATTTATCTCGACACTTCTGGTGAGGCCTTGTTTAAGCGGGGTTGGCGCGATGAAAAGGGCGACGCTCCTTTGAAAGAAAATTTAGCAGCCGGAATTCTATCGATCACAGGGTGGCAAGCTTCACAAACCTTGTTTGATCCAATGTGCGGTAGTGGTACTTTCTTGATTGAAGCTGCGCAAATTGCGCTTGCTATTCCCCCTGGTGGAATTCGGGCTGGCTTGTATGGAGATGATGCCAAGCCAAGTAAGCTAGCTTATCGCCCCCTAGTAACTTCGGAGCATGGTTTTGGCTTTCAGCGCTTAAAGCCATTCCAAGTTAGTAGTGAGCAAAAGAAATGGTCTGATTTAAAAGAAGCTGTAAAAACAGAAATGCTGGATAAGCGCAAACAATTTCCAACAGCAGAGTCTTTGCGTATTAGTGGTGGAGACATTAATGAAAAGCTAGTTGGGATGTTCAAAGGAAATTGGCAACGAGCTCAGCTTCCTGATATGCCAGTAGTTCGTCAAATTGATGCAATGGTAAGTAAGCCCCCAGGTGATGTAAAGAATCCAATCATGCTGCTCAATCCTCCTTACGGTGAGCGTCTCGTCATTAAGGGAGGGCGAGGGCGACCCGGTGGCGTTGCAGACCAGCTTGAGCCAGAAGATCGCTTTAGCCAAAATCTTGAAACTGGCAGGCAGATTGCTAAGCGTTCCAGTCGCGAATCGTTAAAACGGCTACAGGCAGAAGATGAACAGGATCCCGAGTTTGTTGAGTTCTTACGTCAATTTGGACAGCATTTGAAGGATGTTTTTGGTGGTTGGAATGTTTTTGTTCTCACCGCTGATATGGCATTGCCAGGCCAACTCAGAATCAAAGAGTCCAAGCGCACCCCATTATTTAATGGCCCTCTAGAGTGCCGTCTCTTCAAATTTGAGATGCATTCCAAAAGGGGTTGAGCCTATTTCGTAGCAATAGTGAATAATTGAGTTAAATCAAACCGAAAGATGGAGTGAGCAATGGAATTGAAGACCTATATGTGCCTGATTTGTGGCTGGGTTTACGACGAAGCAGCGGGCTGTCCCGAGGAGGGTATTGCGCCAGGTACTTTGTGGAAAGATGTGCCAATGAATTGGACTTGTCCAGAATGCGGTGCTCGCAAAGAAGATTTTGAAATGATGGCTATTTAATCAGTCATAGGAATAGATCGTGGGACAAAACGAAGTTTTATTTGAGCGTGCACAAAAAGTTATTCCAGGCGGCGTGAATTCTCCGGTGAGAGCATTTCGTCAAGTGGGTGGTGTGCCGCGTTTTGTTAGCAAAGCTAGTGGCCCGTATTTTTGGGATGCGGATAATAAGCGCTATATCGACTTAATTATGTCCTGGGGACCGATGATTGCAGGACATGCTCATCCTGAAATTGTCGAGGCAGTTCAAAAAGCAGCAGCAACCAGTTTTAGCTTTGGTGCTCCTACAGAGGGCGAGATTGAATTGGCTGAACGCATTTGTAGTTTGATGCCCAGTATCGAGCAGATCCGTATGGTATCGAGCGGTACTGAAGCAACGATGAGTGCTTTGCGATTGGCACGCGGCTATACCGGACGTGATTTGATTGTGAAGTTTGAGGGTTGCTACCACGGCCATGCGGATAGTTTGCTTGTCAAGGCGGGCTCAGGTTTACTCACTTTTGCTGACTCTACTCAGAATGCGCCTTCTTCAAGTGGTGTACCACAAGATGTTGTGAAGCACACCTTAGTTCTGCCTTATAACGACACAGCGGCACTAGAGGCTGTTTTTCAGAAACAGGGCGATCAGATTGCAGCTGTCATTCTCGAGCCAATCGCTGGCAATATGAATTTAATCAAAGCCAAGCCAGAGTTCTTAGCTGCTGCCAGAAAACTGACCAGTCAGCATGGTGCTGTATTAATCTACGACGAAGTGATGACTGGATTTAGAGTCGCTTTAGGTGGCGCGCAGTCACTCCAAGGTATTACACCTGATCTTACCTGCTTGGGTAAAGTGATGGGCGGCGGCATGCCAATGGCAGCCTTTGGTGGCAAGAAGGAGATCATGTCTAAGCTTGCTCCTCTAGGGGCTGTGTACCAAGCCGGTACGCTATCTGGTAACCCTGTTGCAGTAGCTGCAGGATTAAAAACTTTAGAGATCGTTGCGAGAGAGAGCTTTTATGAGTGCCTTGCTGGGCAGACTCAAAAGCTGATGTCAGGTTTAAAGATGGCAGCAGATCAAGCAAGCATTCCTTTTGCTGTAGATAGTGTAGGTGGTATGTTTGGTTTCTACTTCACATCGGCTGTACCAACTTCATTTGCTGAAGTAACTCAATCGAACATTGAAGCATTCAAGCATTTTTTTCATGCAATGCTCGATGAAGGAGTGTACTTAGCGCCTTCAGCCTATGAGGCAGGCTTTACTTCAATTACGCACGACAATGCCGTTGTAGATCAGATTGTTAAAGCTGCACAAAAGTCTTTTCAGAAGATCCAAAAGTAAAGTGTTTTACATCCGCATAGGATGATCGTAGCCGGGCACTTGAATGAGCTGGAGTTTGCGAGTACTTTTTCCAGACTCTGGAATTTCAAGGGCGCTCAGTTTACCGCCCCAAACGCAGCCTGTATCTAAGCAGATCACATTAGGGCGTTTGAGAAGTCCAAGAGTGGACCAATGGCCGAAGTAGATTAAAGCATCTTGGGTTTTGCGCTTGGGAACCAGGAACCAAGGCATAAATCCCTTGGGACCCGCTTTTAAGCTTTCTTTGCTGATAAATTCCATACGTCCGGTGGGAGTGCAGAATCGTAAGCGAGTTAAGGCATTAGTGATCACGCGCAGGCGCTCATAGCCTTTCAGCGAATGACTCCATTTCGTAGGAGTATTGCCATACATATTGGCCAAAAAATCTTGATACGTTTTTTTACGAAGGGCTTTCTCTACTTCCTGGGCATATTCAATTGTTTGGCCGATGGTCCACTGGGGCAGTACACCGGCATGGACTGCTAGGATCTTGCCGTGATTGAGAGCCAATGGGCGGTTGCGTAACCAGTGAATCAATTCCTTACGATCCGGCGCTGCCAGAATTTTATCTACGGTATCGAGTCCACGCGGCTTTCGAATGCCGGCATCAATTGCTAATAGATGAAGATCGTGATTCCCGAGTATGCATTCGATGCGACCTTTTTCTTGTAAGCGTTTGAGAAAGCGCAAGCTTCCTAGAGAATCAGGGCCACGATTAACCAAGTCCCCTAAAAAAATCGCCTTAGATTTTGCAGGTAACTTACTCACTAATTTTTTGAGAGAAGGGGTGCATCCCTGGATATCACCCACTGCAAAGATTTTGCTCATGCCAAATTCTAAAGCGGAATCAGAAAATCATCAGGTACTAAGCGGGTTTTTTAACTACGCTATAGCGAACGAGCGTCTTTTTACGGGCTTCATCATGGTCAACAACCGGTAATGGGTAGTCACGCCCCAGAAGCAGCCCTGCAGCTTCGAGTTCAATATGACCAGCTAGCCAGGGCGCATGAATCGACTTATTGGAGAGTTTTTCAAGCTGTGGGAGATAGCGCCGAATAAATTTACCCTCTGAGTCAAATTTTTCAGACTGAGTAATGGGATTGAAAATACGAAAGTAGGGCTGCGCATCACATCCCGAAGAGGATGCCCATTGCCAACCGCCATTATTGGACGATAGCTCAAAGTCATTCAGGTGCTCAGCAAAGTAGGCTTCACCCCAGCGCCAGTCAATCCCAAGATCCTTAGTTAGAAAGCTGGCCACGACCATACGGAGTCGATTATGCATATAGCCGCTTTGATTGAGTTGATGCATTGCTGCATCCACTAAGGGATAGCCTGTTTTGCCCTCGCACCAAGCCGTAAAGAGTTTCTTAGCAAGCGCACCACTTTCCCAAGTAATTTTGTCGTAGTCCGGTTTAAAAGCTTCTCCCTTTGCGAGGCGGGGGTGATTAGCCAGAATCATGAAATAAAAATCACGCCAGATAAGCTCACTTAACCAAATGGTTGCCCCCATACTTCCTGCCAACATACGACGATGGGCTTCTCTAACCAAGCCACGAATGGACAGCATGCCAAAACGCAGGTGAGTCGATAAATAACTAACGCCTTTAATGGCGGGAAAATCTCTACCGATTTGATATTGATCAATGCGGTGTAAAAAATCTTCTAGAAAATGTTGACCACCTGCTGCGCCCGGAGGCAAATAGGTTTCAATGCCAGTTTTGATGAATCCCATCGACTTTAATGACGGAATGTCTTGATTTAGATTTGCTGGGATCGCTGCATATTGACCTTTTTTAGCATTGCAGTTGTATGGCTCTAGATCTTTTGCTTGCAGAGTCTTCAGCCAATTATTTTTATAAGGAGTGAAGACTGAGAAAACGGTATTGGAGTTGGTCAGAATTTCCTTTTTCTCGAAAATGACTTGATCCTTGAAGCTTTCAAAGGCAATACCTGATTTTGCGAGAGAGGATTGAATGTGTTCATCACGCGCAATAGCCGTTGGCTCGTAATCATGATTAGTAAAAACGGTTTCAACACCAAGCTCTTTGGCGATTTGTGGAATGCATTCCGTTGGCTTACCAAATTGAACAATGAGTCCACCACCTTGTTTTCGGAGCTCTTGATCTAGCTGCTCTATACCTTGCCAAATGAAATCTACCCGGCGATCAGGCCTTAATCCTTGTTCATTTAGGCCTTGTTTAAGCAGAGGCAACAAAATAGTGGCATCAAAGATAAAGGCCACCCAAACTTGTTGGCTGCTCTTTAGAGCGTGATGGAGGGCCGCATTGTCATATAGGCGGAGGTCTCGACGGAGCCAAACGAGTGCTTTTTGCATAGTGAGTATCTTAGGGCTTATTGGCAAAAAGCGCTGAAATAGTAGCGATATTCTGTAAAATGAACCTATATGACTTCGGCCAATAAAGCTACCCCAGCTTCAGACCCAGTGTCTCCGATCTTCTATTCTGCAGACCATTTAGCTAATCAGTTTTTAATCGCCATGCCAGGCATGCTGGATCCTAATTTTGCAGGTTCGGTCATCTACCTTTTTGATCATACCGACCGGGGTGCGATGGGCCTAGTGATTAATCGACCCACTGAAGTTGATTTGGCTAGCCTATTTGACAGAATCGAGCTCAAGCTGGAGATAACCCCCTTGCTGGAGCAACCTGTTTATTTTGGTGGTCCAGTCCAGGTGGAGCGCGGCTTTGTTCTGCATGAGACTCTCGCGGAAACAGCTTACCGCTCTTCATTGATTGTACCGGGCGGCCTCACTATGACGACATCTAAAGATGTTTTGGAGGATGTTGCAACCGGAAAGGGGCCTAAGCGATTTTTGATGACCCTCGGTTATGCCGGCTGGAGCTCTGGTCAGCTTGAGGAAGAAATTTCTTTAAATGGCTGGATGAACATCCCGGTATCTCAAGACCAAATCAGTGACATCATTTTTGATACCCCTTCAAGCCAGCGTTACGAGAGAACGATGGGGCGACTGGGCTTTGATCTCTCCCATCTTTCAGGAGAGGCAGGTCATGCCTAGTCCACTTACGGTGATGGGGTTTGACTATGGCACACGCAGAATCGGAATTGCCATCGGAAATACATTGAGCTGTACAGCGCAAGCTTTAGAAGTGATTGCTCGAGATAATGAAGACGCGCGTTTTGCAGATATTGAATCCTTATTGAAGGAGTGGATGCCAAATCTCTTGGTGGTTGGAGTGCCAACCCATTCAGATGGTGCCGAGCATGAGATGACAGCGAAAGCGAAGCGATTCGGTAATCAGCTGTCTGGCCGGTTCAAATTGCCGGTGGAATGGGTGGATGAGCGTTATAGCTCGGTAGTTTTGGAGGGTGATCCCGAGATGCGGGACAATTTGGATGCACATTCTGCGACATTGCTTTTAGAGCAGTATTTTGCAGAGCGCTCCCTTACCGGAAATTGAATATGACGAATGCTGAAGACTTATATGCCAAGCTCCTAAAGAATCTGCGAGACCGAAAAGATACTTTTGAGTTAGCTGGCCTAGCAATGGGTGGCGCTTGGATTGCAGAACGTTTAGCACGTGATTTATCGTTGCCACACTATGGCGTAATTAATGTCGCCTTTCATCGTGATGACTATGCAGAGAAGGGCATGACTGCATTGCGAACTGCTAGCACAATGCCCACTAACCTGCCATTTGAAGTTGCCGGCGCCAATATTGTTTTGTTGGACGATGTCTTGTTAACTGGCAGAACAGTCCGCGCTGCCTTGAATGAGTTATTTGATTTTGGTCGACCCGCTAGCGTTGAATTGATGGTCTTGGCAGATCGGGGTAAGCATGAGTTACCGGTGATGGCGGATTTTGTTGGTGAAGAAGTGAGTATTCCGGATCACCAAATTTTGGTACTTGATAAAAATACTTCAGGCCAGTTTAGCTTTCAAATTGAGGAGCGCGCTTCATGAGTGAAGTAAAACAGATCGTGAATCAATTGAATGCCGAAGGTAATTTAAGACACCTCCTAACCCTAGAGGGTATGCCTAAAGAGCAGATTATTCACATATTAGATACAGCCCAACAATTTGTTAGCGTGACTGATCCAGCTAGAGAGGTAAAGAAGGTTCCCTTGCTACGAGGAAAGAGCGTCTTCAATCTTTTCTTTGAAAACTCGACCCGCACTCGTACAACTTTTGAAATCGCTGCTAATCGTTTATCGGCTGATGTCATTAATCTAGATATTTCAACCTCGTCAACTGCAAAAGGCGAAAGCCTATTGGATACGATTGATAACTTAGTCGCGATGCAGGCCGATATTTTTATCGTGCGCCATAGTGTTTCTAAGGCCCCAATTGAGATTGCCCAACATGTGCCAGATCACGTGCACGTTGTTAATGCGGGAGATGGTAGTCATCAACATCCGACTCAGGGCTTGTTAGATATGTACACGATGCGGCACTTTAAGAAAGATTTCAAGGGTCTCAAGGTGGCAATCATTGGTGACATCGTCCATAGCCGCGTCGCAAAGTCGAACATCTTTGCCTTGCGCACTCTGGGCTGCGAAGATATTCGTGTGATCGGCCCTGAAAGTCTATTACCAAAAGATCTTGATATGTTGGGTGTGAAAGTCTTTCACAGTATGGAAGAGGGCTTGAAGGGCGTTGACGTTGTCATGACTCTGCGGATTCAGAAAGAACGGATGGAAGCAGGTCAGGTACCAGAAGGAGAGGCCTTCTTTAAGCAGTATGGATTAACTCCCGCTCGATTAGCCCTTGCTAAATCGGATGCGATTGTGATGCATCCTGGCCCAATGAATCGTGGGGTGGAGATTGATTCTGCGGTTGCTGATGGACCTCAATCCGTCATCCTGAACCAAGTCACTTTTGGCATCGCAGTGCGCATGGCAGTCATGTCTATTGTGGCTGGTAACTAAACCTGTTTTTAGTAAAGCCAGTCTAATCATGTCCGCAGATCAGCGCTGGCTCATTTTGTCGCATGGCTTCAATATGGATGGCCGCGCTGCTAGCCAAACTATTACCGATAAAATCCCCTATTTATTAAAGGCTGGCATTAAGCCAACCGTCTTTAGTGCAATCACTGGTATTCAAGATCAGCGCTTTTTGCATCGACAATTTCTAGCTTGGGGTCCATCAGCTTTTCGCTTTGACTTCCGTCATTGGTTTGCCAATCAGTACGGGCGCGGAATTGCGTACAAAATAATGACTGGTTTAATCTCAATCCTCTTATCGCCATTCATTGCTTTAGAAAAATTGTGTTTGGGTTATTCAAGTCAGTGGTCTTGGGCAATGCCTGCTTTTTTGCATGGACTTCAGTTGATTCGATCTGGGCATGTAGACGTGGTCTACAGCACAGGTGGCGCATGGTCTGCGCATCTGGCAGCTTTATGGCTAAAGAAAGCTACTGGTGTGAAATGGTTAGCAGAGATTCATGATCCGATGGTCATTCGGAGTAGCCCAGAAGATATTGGGACTACGATCCCCAAAAATCGTGATGCACGATTTAGACAATATTTAGAGCGTCAAATGATTAATCATGCTGATCATGTTTGGTGGTTTACCGAGGGCGCACTTCATTATGCAAAGCAACGTAACCCGCTGTTAAATACAGCTGGGTACGCTAATGGCTTTCTAGTTCTGCCCGGTGCAGAGCCTCCTGGAGGTTTAGCTAGACCAAAGCCCCATGTTTATTCAAGTAAGCTCAATCTCTACCACTTTGGCTCTTTGGCAAATGATCGCTCCTTATCTATCATCCTGAAAGCTTTAAGTGCGTTGCTAAAAAAATATCCTGAGGCGAAAGAGAGTATCCGCATTCATGCTTATGGGGCTGCTTTAGATTCCCTAAGTATCGAGGCGATTAAAAAAGGTGGATATGAGGATGTGTTGATCGCCCATGGCCGCTTAGAAAAAGATCCTCAAACTGGTAAGTCTGGGCGTGAGCGTGTGGTTCAGAAGATGCAGGATGCTGATGTGTTGATTCTCCTGCACGGCAATGATGAGTGGTGCGCAGAATATATCCCCTCTAAGTTTTATGAGTACCTCTGGACGGGTAGACCAATTTGGGGCATTACCCATCGCAACCTACAGTTAGACGGAATGCTCCAAGATCGCGGGGCTTATTTGAGCCAAGTGGGAGACGATAGAGGGATTGGGGCAACTTTAGAGAAAATCTGGTTAGATTGGAAGAATCAAGGTTTAATAGAGCCCAAGTGGCATCCGATGGGTGTTGATCAGGCAGTTGTTAGAATTTTGACAGAAACGAAATAGACCCCGAGAATCCATTGAGAGACCTTGTTCTTTACTGTAAAACTTATAGCCGAGATTTTCTCAGGGTAAAGCGTCTTCTTGCCTCTATTGATCAATTCAATGTTGAGAATATCCCCGTCTATATTTCTACTTCTGAAGCTGAGCGTGAGGAATTAGAGCGGCTATTGGGCGCCACTACTCAATATCATTGGGTATCTGATGAATCGATTATTGGGTCCAACCCAAAAGTGACTTTAGGTATTGAAAAGAGTCGATCTGGTAGTTTGGCTCAACAGGCTATTAAGGCTGAATTCTGGCGTCTGGGTATTTCAGAAAACTATGTTTGCCTCGACTCAGACTGTATTTTTATTAAAGACTTCAGGCATTCCGATTTCATCTCTGCTGATGGAAGCCCCTATACGGTTATTTATCAGAATAAAGAATTTTTTCAGCTAGCCAAAAATCGCGCTCGTGACAAAGTAATTAACAATTTAGTCAATGAGGGTAATGCTGTGAAGGCCCTTTTTGAGCGAACTGGCCCGAATTACTATTGCCCATGCCCACCATTCATTTGGTCGGCAAAAGTATGGGCCTCTTTAGATCAGCAGTATCTCCAACCTCGGGGATTAAGCTTTTGGGATATCTCCAATAAGGACCATCCTGAGACCTTGCTCTATCTTGAGGCTTTGTTGAAATATCGCGCAATTCCTTTGTATCCCATTGAGCAGCTTTTTAGAATCTACTATTACGACTGGCAGTATTTTTTGCTTAAGAGATTAGGCGAGCGCCAGAGTGGCCTTAATGTGAATTACTTAGGAGTAATTTATCAATCAAACTGGGAATCTGAGCTAGATTATGGAGTTCAGCGAAAATCGCTCCCCTCCCGCCTTCTTAGAAAAGCCAAGCGCTTAGCGCGATATGTGCAAAGTTATTTTTAATGACTCAAGAAATACAAATTCTAGTAATTTCCTTACAGCGCTCGCCGGATCGAAGAGAGAAGGTAAGGCAGGAGTTATCAAAAATCAATTTACCTTGGGAGTTCTTGGATGCGGTCGATGGATCGCTAATGTCACAACCCCCCGCAGAATATAAGCCCTCTAAGGTTAAGCGACTGCAGGGCTATTTACTGACTGCCAATGAAATTGGCTGTTATTTATCTCATAAGAAGGCTTGGCAATGTTGCGTTGATCAGAATTTACCCACTTTGATTTTGGAAGACGACTTTACTTTAGCCGCTAACTTTGAGAATGATTTAAAGACTCTATTAGAGAACTCAGATCAATGGGATTTGTTAAGGCTACAGGGGCTCTATGAGGTTCCTTACACCAAGGTGAGTCAAGTTGGAAATATGACCATCGTTAAAAATCAAGGTGACGCTGTTGGCGCAACCGGATATTTAGTTAAGCCAGTAATTGCTCAAAGGCTAATAGATGCCTCCCGTGAAATTTATGAACCAGTGGACCATTTCTTGGAACATCATCAAAAACACCATTTAGATTTCTTGGCTATTCGCCCCTATTTAATTGATATCACCAGAGTCAAATCTACAATCGATGATCGCTCGGAGCGAGAGCCCATCAAGGGGCTTGCAAAAAGAATTCGCTCTGTCTACCGTGCTATAGATAGAATCTTCAGCGATGACCCCTGGTTTCCTAAATAATTTTTTAGGAATTAACACCTTGATCAACGCTACTATCATTTCTCCAGCAGCTTAGTGGAGTGATGTTGCTTAGAATCACTGGAAAGATTGCATTCATTCGAATTTGAAAATCTCGGTCTGAGAAGTGCACAAGTCGTTCAGATTTATCCGGGTAATATCCGCCAATCGCTTGCCAAGCAGACTTATAAAAGCAGCTACCCGAGTGAGTCATATTGATATCGTTATATTTGCGATATTGCAGTGCCTTTTCGGGAGGTCTAAAGTCAATTTCAATTTGATCAAGAGGGCGGATTGCCTGGATTATTTTTGGCGTGCTAGCTAGTTGCTCGCTAGAAAAGTGAAGAGAGTGCCCCCCAAGCAAAGCGGCTTGAGGGTATTTCCCCAATAGTTGAACGGCAGTCTCAATACAATCGTGCATCAAGTAATCATCATCATTCAGGATCATGATTAGGTCGCATGATGAGAATTCAATACCCTTATTCAGGCTTGCTGCTTGACCTATATTTTTTTCATTATGAAGAAGGATCAGCTCTGTTTTAGTATGGTCTTGGTACTCCTGAATAAGTCTTTCTAATATTTTTGCACTTGCATCAGGCGAGTGATCGATCACAAAGATAGCTTGATCTGCTGCCTGAGTTTGATTTTTAATACTCTCAAACATCTCCTCAAGAAAGGGTGCGTGCCCATAGCAAGGAACAATAATAGCTACCGAAGGTTTGGCCGTAGGGAATATAGTGATTTGACTGCTAGAGTGCTTGCTTTTAATGAAGGCTCGGACTCGTTTTTGATGTACTTCAGGCTTCAATCGTTCTTTAACAGCTCTTCGGAGCCGACGATGAATGCTGCGGGCTTGGTTGTATAGTTCATGAAGTAGCATAAATAGATCAAATAGTTTTTGAAGAATTGCTAATATTTTCCCAATCAATACCGGGAGATAAAAAATCTTTCATGCAGTGGGTTGAGAGACCCGGGATTGGGCTGATAATTTTTCTGGAATTCTTATTGGCTAGAGCGGTAAAAAATTCATGATCTCCGCCACCAGTTTTTATAATCTGAGCATCTTCGTTAAGAATTTTTGAGGTAACTAGAAAAGACGCGCAGGTGCTTGGAGTACTTCTCCAGTGGTGATTGCCATGGAAACGTATCTTTGACTCTAGTTCGTCATATTGATCATAGAGGTACTTATCGAAATGATCATATAAAGATACATACTCATGATTTTTGTTTACATCAAAAAGATCGGAGAGCTTATTTATCCAGTTGGGCACATGTAAATAATCATTTTCTAAAAAGTAAATCCAGTCATCATCGGAGTAATTTTGATCCAAGATATAGTCAATTGTGTGGTGAAAGGATCGGGCATCAGAGCCGCCATGAAATTGAACAATCTTTATTTTTACTGGAAACTGCACCCCGTGATTTTTCATATAAGTTGAAAGAAAATCATCATTAAATGAGGTGTCGTCACCGTCAAACATGACGGTTAGGTCGACTTTAAGTGGTAAGTCAGGCTTTGAGAGGGTGGATATAAGGTTAAGAAAGCAAGATTCTATTGAAAACCAAGATGGACGAGCCTTAGCCTCGGGATTGTAAATATGAACGTGTCGCAAGAAAATGTGGAGTTTTTTCTTGCGAAATTTGTCTAAAAACATCGGAATCTACCTCTACTTGAATGACTTATTTTTTTAATTAAGTGGTTAGAATACAGTCATGAACAGTAAAAAGCCAATTTACGTCACCCAACCATATCTTCCTGATTTAAAAGAATTTTACCCTTACTTAGAGGCTATTTGGGAGAGTAAAAATCTAACTAACGGTGGAATCTTTCACCAGCAGCTTGAGGAAGAATTATGTCGTCACCTAGGGGTTAAGTACATTTCACTTTTTAGCAATGGAACTATTGCATTGGTGGTTGCCCTACAGGCTCTCGGAATCAAGGGTGAGGTCATTACAACGCCTTATTCGTTTGTTGCTACAACGAATGCCCTGATGTGGAATGGCATATCTCCGGTTTTCTCTGATATAGAGCCAGCTTCAATGAATTTAGATCCAAAAAAAATTGAGGCTGCTATTTCAGGGAATACACAAGCAATTCTTCCAGTGCATTGCTATGGCGCGCCTTGTGATGTTGAAAAGATTCAAGAAATTGCCAATAAGCATCAGCTCAAAATTATTTATGACGCGTCACATGCTTTTGGTGTGAATGACGGCGGACAAAGCCTACTTAATTATGGGGACCTATCAACTTTAAGTTTTCATGCCACAAAAATCTTTAATACTTTTGAAGGTGGGGCGATCATTAGCCATACTGCCGAAATGAAACGTCGTGTTGACCAGCTTAAAAACTTTGGATTTGTAGATGAGGTGACAGTTGTTGAGTCCGGCATTAATGGAAAAATGAGTGAAATCAATGCCGCCTTTGGTTTATTGCAACTAAAGCATATGCCCGAGGTGCATAGTGCGCGAAAAAATATAGCTAAAACCTACAATATAGGCCTAGAAAATATTAAGGGCATAGTAATTCCTGAAGATAATTTATCGCAAACTAGCAATCATTCCTACTACCCTATATTAGTAGATCAAAATTTCCCGATCAGCAGGGATCAGCTTTATGAAAAATTAAAAAGTGAAGGTATTTTTTCGCGGCGTTATTTTTACCCATTGATTTCAGAATTTCCAATGTATAAAAATTTTCCATCCTCATCAGCTTCGAATTTACCAGTAGCAACAAAAATAGCCAATGAAGTTTTATGTCTGCCTATATATCCTGGACTAAGTGAGGATAGCATTTCAAAAATTATTCAAATAATAACAACATCGGCCGAGTAATATGAGAAAGGTACTAGTCTTTCCTGCGGGGACGGAGATTGGGCTCGAGATATATGCCGCTCTCCACTCTTGCAAGGAGGTGGAATTATTTGCAGCTGGACAGGCAGTATCGAACCATGCTGAATTACTCTACGAAAAATACCATTCAATTTCTAGTATTCACTCAGATAAATGGCTAGAAGAATTAATCTTGATAGTTGAAAAACTGAAAATAGACTATATTTTTCCAGCTTACGATGATGTGATTGTTGCTCTAAGTCAAAACAGAGAAAAAATACCCGCAACGATTCTTTTGCCTTCTGATGAAGTCTGTGAATTAACGCGTAGCAAAAGTAAAACATATCAAAGATTATGTTCGATTGTCAAAACCCCCCATGTTTACCAGACTATCGATGATGTTACAAATTTCCCTGTTTTTATCAAACCGGATAGAGGTCAAGGTTCCCTCGGGGTTAAGCTGATTCACTCAAAAGAGGAGTTATTGCACTCAGTTAGTGAAATTAAATGCCCCGTCATTTCGGAATATTTGCCTGGAAGAGAATATACCGTTGATTGTTTTTCAGATAGAGACGAGGGGCTATTATTTTGTGGAGGGCGTGAACGTCTTAGAATGCGCAATGGGATAGCGGTTAGTACCCAAACCATCGACGAATCTATTTTTCATTCATTTGCTAAAAAGATATCTAATGAACTTCATATGCAAGGCGCCTGGTTCTTTCAGCTCAAAGAAGATGCAGAAAATCAGCTAACCCTTTTAGAGATTGGGCCAAGAATTGCCGGATCAATGGCCGCTAATCGAGTTCAGGGCATTAATTTTCCATTACTGAGTATTTTTGAGGCTGAGCGGGCACCGCTATCGATACTTAAAAATTCATATCCTGTTCTATTAGATAGAGCTCTCAAAAATAAATATAGAAAGAGCATTAGTTTCGATAGTGTGTATATTGATTTTGATGACACTGTTCTTCTGGGTGATCGGATTAACCTACAGGCCGTTCAATTCTTATACAAGTGTATAAATAATAAAATTGAAATAATTCTAATTACAAGGCACCCTGGTGATTTATCAAATATATTGGCTAGATATCGTTTGAATAATTTATTCGACAAAGTTATTCACCTTAAGAGGGGTGAAAAAAAGTCTTCACAAATCACTCATCAGAATGCAATTTTTATAGATGATAGCTTTTCAGAGCGACTGGATGTCCATCTAAATAAAAAAATTCCCACTTTTGATTGTTCGATGCTGGAATTTTTGATGGATCAATAACCTTGATCCTTAAGATAGATTACGCAAAATATCTTTTAAATATGCCCTGAGCGGCTCAATAGATGGTGAGTTCACTACTAGGGCCTGCGTTTGAAATTTTGTAAGAGCCGCAGAGCTACCTAATAGTTCTTGTAGCTCATCAAAGCCAGATTTAAAAAATGGTAGAAGATTGATGAATGCGCTGGGATTAAAGTCGGCCATAACATTTTCATCAGTCCAGGTAATAGGTAAGCATCCAGAGTAAAAGGCTTCAGGAATTTTCTCGGTGTAGTAGCCGGGATAAAGACCATTTTCTGGGCAAATATTGAAAGTGAATTGATTCAGAAGATCTCGCTTCAAGAAACCGCTTGAATGGTGATTCTTGATCGATTCATCAAAATGAGCTCCGACACCTTTCACCGAAACAATCTTATTCAATGCTTTGTAAATCGAAGCTCTAGGCTCACGCAAATGGGAGGATAGGAGGATACCAGACCCACCCCTTCCTAAAAAATGATTACCTAGCGGACTTTTAAGTTTTTCAAGACTGAGTAGTTCTCCGTAACGTGGATTGAGATTACCAGTCAGGCCCTCATGTGACCAATCGATCATCTCCATCCAATAAGGAAAGCGAAGATGATTTTTAGAATCAACACCCAAGTCGAAAGAAATTGAGAAATCCGCTTTTATAAAATCATGACGTACATTTTCTTGTGTATGAAAAAGAGTCACCGCAGAGGATTGGGTATTGCCTGAACTAATTGAGTCATCTATGGCAGAGGCAATAGGCCTCAGAGGTTTTGGGCACCAAGAGTATTTCTTCTTCGTTTCTAGAAATGGACCCAAAATACGCAGGTCTGCTTTTGCTGGCTGCACCCAGTCGATGTGATAGCCTAAGTGCTGAATAACCAGAGGCAGTAGGCTCGCCCGGTAATCGTGCGGAGTGCCCTGCGTGGAGATGCGAATATTCTTCATTTGAGAGATTATTAATCTTATTTAGTCAGGATATTCCACTAATTTCCAGGGCAGCTTTCTGGTAAATGCACTTTTAAGTTTTTTCTTGGCAAGGTGATAGTAAAGTTCACCATGTGATTTTTCATGTAGAACATTTTCTACAAAATGAAGGAAAGAGGTATCAATTGAATGTATTTCTGCAGCATGCTCAACTAGCTTAGTCCAGTCGTAAATATTTTGCGTCGCAGGGTAGATTTCAATGACTTTCAAATTCGAGGGATTATCAATCTTTAGGGGGTAAGTGTTATTGCCTGATTCAGTCCTGCAGACCAGCATATAAGCTTGATTATCTGGATTGAGTTGTTTGAAGAGTTCCTCGGATCCCGGGCCTGCTGGCACTGCAGACTTGGTCCAGCGATAGTCAAATGGAATGCCATATTCTTCATAAAAAGATTCATCAAAACGCTTGATATCAATATTCTGAATACCAATAGTTTGGTATGTAGCGTTTAAAAAATTTGCTAATTGCCTTGCCTCGCGACCACTAGTGACGACAGTTGGAAAAATATTTTTGGAGCTACCCAACATCCAAGCAATGGAGTGAAAGTACTGTGGCAAGCAAGCAAGATGGTAGCGAATGCCTGGATTATTTTCGGCGATTGCTCTCATTAATCCTAAGCAGATCAGATTATCTCCAAGTCCAAAGTGCGCCTCTATCAGAACCACATTTTTTTGTCGTCTTGAGAATAGATGCTTTAAGGCACGCTTAAAGTTAGACTGATGAAAGGCATTAAACATGTCTATTTGGATTCTTATTAAAAAGAGAAGCTAGGGTTATTTTAAAGAAGTAGGGAATAGTAACCTTGGTAAAGTAGGGCTTAGGCCTTTCCCATTTCTCAAAACTAATAAAGTCGTATTGACTTGAGAGCCCTTGTGCCTTCTTGGGGCTTAAAAATGCCACGTGATTCAGTAAGGTGTTCCCGAAGCGCCACCATGGCCTATCACTGTAAATTACCTGATCTTCATGGTGGTGAGAGATGTAGGTTCCAAGCGTTTCATATTCACTGAAGCTATTGGGTTTATCAAAATCAATATGATCCAAGATTGCGTCTATCCAATGGACTTGAAATTTTTTCTCAAGGGCTGAGCAAAAAGAATTGAACCAGACTACTTTTATCGGAAAGCATTGGGCAATAAAAGAAAAGGAAACTTTTTTATCGAGCCCGGTGAGTTTTTGAATAGTTTCAAAGTAGGGCTGGTGATTCTCGCTACTCTTATAGTAAATCAGTCTCCCATCTTCGGAAATAAAATACAGTTGATTGATTGGCGCAGTATCGGCATCCCAAATTAAAACAATATCCTGCGACGTATTATCTTGAATAGCGAGCAACTTTATAAATTGTTGTAGATACCAGCCAAATTGACTTTTCTTATTTTCGGGCAGGAGTTTTGATAGCTTCTGACTGAAAAGCTGTGTGTAACGTGATTCACCAATGACTTGAAATTGGGGCGGTGATTTTTTGATGAATTCCATGACCTCTTTATCTGGAACAATTACCCTGTATTGTTTTGAGGCGATATTACGAACAATGAAAGCGGAAGTGATTTCCCATGCCTCGATGTCTTTTAGGCAGCAAACAGAGATCAGATCAGTAATTTGCGGGGTGGTTTCAGGCATAATTTGCATGATAAACCTTAATAAATTAGGCTACTAGCAATGATATTGGTGACCGGGGGTGCTGGCTTTATTGGCGGTAATTTTGTCTTGGACTGGTTGGCCAATCCAAGAGCTGAAGGCATTATCAACCTCGATAAGTTGACCTATGCTGGTAATTTGGCAACGCTTGACTCCTTAAAAGAGGATTCTAGTCATATTTTTGTTCATGGCGATATAGGCGATAAAGAGCTAGTGAGTAAATTACTAAATGAATATCAGCCACGGGCCATTATCAATTTCGCTGCTGAGAGTCATGTAGATCGTTCGATTCATGGTCCAGCAGAGTTCATTCAGACCAATATTCTGGGTACCTTTAATTTGCTGGAATGTGCCCGTGAATATTGGAGCAAGTTAGAGAAACAAGCCCAAGAACAATTTCGTTTTCATCATGTCTCAACCGATGAGGTCTATGGCTCACTTTCACTGACTGATCCCGCATTCACTGAAACAAACCCCTACGAGCCAAATAGTCCTTACTCTGCCTCCAAAGCAGCCTCAGACCACTTAGTGCGTGCTTGGTTTCATACCTATGGCTTCCCAGTGGTGACTACCAATTGCTCGAATAATTATGGCCCTTATCACTTTCCTGAAAAATTAATTCCTCTAGTAATCCTCAACGCACTTGCAGGTAAGCCCCTGCCAATTTACGGTGATGGTCAACAAATTCGAGACTGGTTGTATGTAGGTGATCATTGTTCAGCAATCCGCGAGGTTTTAGTCAAGGGCAAACTGGGTGAAACCTATAACATTGGTGGCTGCAATGAAAAACCTAACATAGAAGTGGTAAAAACCATCTGCCATATTCTTGATGAGCTAAAGCCTAGATTAGATGCCAAGTCTTATGCTGAGCAAATTACTTTCGTCAAAGACCGTCCAGGTCATGATCGTCGCTATGCCATTGATGCTTCCAAAATTGAGCGTGACTTAGGTTGGCGTCCTGCAGAAACTTTTGATTCGGGTATCCGAAAAACAGTTCAGTGGTATTTAGATAATCCAGTATGGGTTGAGGGTGTGGTAAGCGGCTCTTATCGCGACTGGCTACAAAAACAATACCAATAATTGATGAACGTTCTCGTATTCGGAGCAGCAGGCCAGTTAGGCAAAGCATTCCATGCTTTACTAAGAGAGCATAAAAATTTAAATGTGCTTTATGTGACTCGCACTGAATGCGACCTTGGCGATCCTGAAGCAATTGCTCGAGTATTAAAACAGTCGCAAGCCAAACTTATTATTAATGCAGCCGCTTACACTGCAGTTGATAAGGCTGAGACTGAAACCGAGTCAGCTTATGCGGTCAATGCCCGCGCCCCTGAGTTGATGGCGAAATATGCGACGCAACACGACGCTACTTTTCTCCATTACTCAACGGATTACGTATTTGATGGCAGTAAATCCGATTTTTATCTTGAGGATGATGTCTGCAATCCCCTAGGAGTCTATGGCAAGAGTAAGCGCGCTGGTGAAGTAGCCATTCAAAAAGCGTTTGAGAAAAGTAAATTAGGGCAATATGCTATTTTGCGAACTAGCTGGGTATATGGTGATGGCGGCAATTTTATTCGTACCATTCTGCGCTTAGCAAAAGAGCGCAAAGAGCTCAAAGTGATTAATGATCAGTACGGTGTTCCTACTCATGCTAATTGGTTGGCCTGTATTAGCCTGGAGCTTTGCTTGGATTCTGATTCTCAGATCAAGACCTTCCCATCCGGCATTTACCACGCCGTCCCATCCGGTGAGATCACTTGGTATGGTCTGGCCTGTCAAGTGATTGACTCTGCTATAGAGGCTGGCGAGACCCTTAAGTTAAAGCCAGAAGCAATCCAGCCTATTCTCGCGACAGATTACCCATTGCCAGCTCCTAGACCCCAAAACTCTAGGATGGGAACCCAAAAATTGCGCACCGTCCTGGCTGCCAAAAATCCCAATGATTCAAGCTCTTATAATGAAACAGCTCAAATTAGCGCTTTTCCTGATTGGCGCAAGATGGTACAAAAGTACGTCAAGGATTTAAGTGCGAAGTAATTCAATGGATTTGTGAAGGATAGGTAATGGGCTTAAAACGTAAAGGCATCATTCTGGCGGGGGGCTCTGGTACACGTTTGTATCCAGTGACCCAGGCAGTATCTAAACAGCTCATGCCGGTGTATGACAAGCCCATGGTGTACTACCCGCTTAGTACTCTGATGTTGGCCGGGATTCGGGACATCTTGTTAATTTCCACGCCTCAAGATACTCCCCGTTTTAATGAATTATTGGGCGACGGCTCTCAATGGGGCCTCAATATTGAATATTGTGTACAACCATCACCCGACGGTTTGGCGCAGGCATTTACCTTGGGCAAGAACTTCATTAATGGCCACCCCAGCGCATTAGTGCTGGGCGATAACATTTTTTATGGCCATGAACTAGTAGATCAGTTAGATAGTGCGAATAAGCGTGCAAGTGGCGCAACCGTGTTTGCTTATCACGTGAACGATCCTGAGCGTTATGGTGTGGTCGAGTTTGATCAATCTTATAAAGCCCTATCGATTGAAGAGAAGCCTTTGAAACCCAGAAGTAGTTATGCAGTTACCGGGCTCTATTTTTATGATAATCAAGTCTGTGATATTGCTGCAGCAATCAAGCCCAGTGCGCGTGGAGAATTAGAAATCACCGATGTCAATCGGGTCTATTTAGAAAAGCAGCAGCTGAGCGTAGAGATCATGGGGCGAGGGTTTGCATGGCTCGATACTGGGACGCATGATTCCTTGCTAGATGCGGCAGGATTTATCGCAACCTTACAAAAGCGCCAAGGTCTAATGGTGGCTTGCCCAGAAGAAATTGCCTACCGCCAAGGATGGATTACTGCAGCTACTGTTGAAAAAGTGGCAGCGCAGCTGAGTAAAAATAGTTATGGCCAATACTTGAGTAAGATTTTGAATGAACTCAACACCTCATCGCAGCCCATGAGCTTATCAAATAAGAAAGCACTGTGATGGCTGGCAGTGGAAAAATTCAAGTAACTACAACGGCAATACATGATGTATTAGTGATAGAGCCCAAAGTATTTGGTGATGAACGTGGCTGGTTCACTGAGTCATTTAATGCAAATGACTTTACAGAAGCTACAGGACTCAATGTTGACTTTGTTCAGGATAATCATTCTTTCTCCCGCCAGTGGACCTTGCGGGGCTTGCATTATCAGATGGAAAAATCCCAAGGTAAATTGGTCAGGGTTGTGGCAGGAAGCGTTTTTGATGTGGCGGTGGATATTCGGAAAAATTCACCTACTTACGGGAAGTGGGTTGGAGTAGAGCTTAGTGCTCAGAACCATAAGCAAATGTGGGTGCCTGCTGGTCTGGCTCATGGCTTTTTAGTGCTCTCTGAAACCGCTGAGTTTTTGTATAAAACGACAGACTATTACCACCCGCAAAGTGAAGCCTGTTTGGCCTGGAATGATCCCCATTTAGCAATTCAGTGGCCTTTACCTCAAGGCATTGCACCCAATATGAATACCAAAGATAGCGCAGGTTTGGCTTGGGATATAGCCCCTAAGTTTTAGGTCCAGCCTAAACCTCAGTCAAAACATAAGATAATGATTTGATGGGCACCCCAAAAATCTTATTGGTAAAGTTATCCTCACTTGGGGACGTACTCCACAACTTACCCATTGTTTGGGATTTACGATCTCAATATCCCAATGCGCAAATAGATTGGGTTGTAGAAGAGGGATACGTCAATCTTCTCGAACCACTTCTCTCAAGCCCAAGTTTTCGGGGGATTGATCGCATTATTCCTTTTGGTTTGCGAGCCTGGAAAAGATCGCTTCTCTCCCCAAAGACCTGGCAGGCCTTCCTTGCCTTCAAAAAAGATTTGCAAGCGCAGACCTACGATATTGTGATTGAGACTCAAGGCTTGCTGAAATCAGCCATTGTTTGCGCGCTAGCCAGTAAAAGTCCTCATGTAATCGTTGCTGGTTTAGCAAACGCTACCGAGTTTTCTGGATATGAGCCTATTGCAAAAACTTTTTATAGCCAGTCAGTTCAGGTGCCAACCCAATGCCATGCGGTCGATCGCTCGCGTTTGGTGATGTGCTCTGCAATGGATGTACCCCTGGTAACCCGCGAGACTAAGCCACAGTTTTATCCTCAAAGTTTTGTTGAGCAAATTCCGAATAGCCAAATATTTGGTCTGCATCGTCCTTACATTTTATGTTTTCATTCGACTGCTAGGGCGGCAAAGCGCTGGTCAAAAGAACATTGGGTTGCATTAGGAAAGGCTCTAGCTTCAGATGGTTATCAGATTGTTTTTCCTTGGGGTAACGCTGAAGAGAGAGTCATTAGTGAAGCTTTAGCTGTTGAGGTAACACACTCTCTCGTGCCTCCTGCATTTTCAATTGACGAGGCATTCTCATTAATCAAAGGGGCAGACCTCACCATTGGTGTTGATACGGGCTTGACCCATTTAGCAGCAGTATTAGATCGGCCTACTGTTGAAATCTATTGCGACTCTCCGCTCTGGAAGACTGAGGGCTACTGGTCGAAACGGATTCGAAATGTGGGTGATATTGAAGCGCCACCTAGCGTTGCAGAAGTACTAGCTGCAAGCCGTGACCTACTGAAGAACTCAGTGAAGCATTAACGCAGGAGTGTGTTAATCGCCATCAGATCTTCATCTGATAGTGTGCCAGCAGTCGATTTGAGCTTGATCGCGTTTAATAGAGTCGAGTAGCGTGATTGAGTGAGCTGGGCTCTCGTAGTGATTAATGAATCTAGGGCAACCAATACGTCTAAGTTAATCAGAGTGCCTACTTCAAATCCGAGTTGGCTTGATTCTAAAGCAGAGACACCAGATTTTTCTGCAGCCTCATAAGCCTTCACTGTAGCAAGCCCACCATAAAAGCCAGTGAATGCTTGCCGTACATTTTGAGCAGCGGTCCGACGTAAGTTATCGTAGTCCGATTTGGCTTTGTCTAACAGTGCGGCATTTTGCCGAATGACGGAGGTGTTATACCCACCCGAATAAATGGGGATATTTAAAGTTAGGCCAACTGTATTGTTATAGATATTAGTTTGCGATGGCTGTGTACTGTAAGTGGAACCATTATTCGTGTTGTAGCCTGCCGTGGCCCCAAAATTGAGGGTTGGATAATTTGCAGCAAGTGCGCCACGATAGGTTGCCTCTGCTACATCCACGTTAAGCTTTCCAGCGAGTACATTGAAGTTAGCATTTTCTGCTTGGTGGATCCAATCATTGAGCGTTTGTCCAGCAGGTAATTTAGGGTTCACGCTATCGGCGACAGCAGGACTTGGTACAGGATTCTTTAAGGTGGTGCGAGGATCTTTAGCCACCCCTTCGAGTTGGGCATTTTTAGCGAGGGGCTTAACAGCAGGCACTGGATGACCTACGAGTTGCTCCAAGACTCCGCGCTTCACAATTAAATCTGCTTGAGAAATAATTTCTTGAGAATTGGCTAGATCGTAATTTGCTTGTGCAGTATTCACGTCCACAATCGTAGCCAAGCCAGCATCAAATTTAGCCTGAGCCTGATCCAGCTGTCGTTTAATGAGACTCATTTTTTCTTGATAGAGCACAACATTGTCTTGGCTAGTGAGTACATCAAAGTAGGCTTGAGAAACCCGAATAATCAGATCTTGCTGGGCTTGATAAAACTGGAGGTCAGCAATTTTCGTAGTCAAATCAGCTACTTTATAAAGTTCTAGAGAAGCCACGTTGATCAAAGGTTGTGTCAAGGTAACGGTGTAATTCTTTTGTCCAAAGACGCGCGCATTACCCGGATAGGTTTGCAAAGAAGAATTATTCGCAGCATGCTGGTAGTAGCGCGTCCAACCTGGGGCGGCATTGACCTGCGGCAATAAAAGCGAAAGGCCTTGCCAATATTGCTCTTGGCTGGCTACATACTGAAAGCGAGCGCTTGTCATTACTGGATCACTAAATGCAGCTTCTTGATACAGGGTGATCAAGTCCATTGCTTGACCCGTAACATTGGCGTCTTTTGCCCCAGCAATATTCGATAAAACAGGCGCCTGAGGAATGGCTGGTTTTGCAATCACCATATTGGGAGGCACTTCAAGACCGGTAAGACTCTGCGGGGTTACCGGCATCGGTAAGGCATTTTTAGAAGCAGCCTGAGTGGGAACAGTTTGTGTAACGACAGTGACAGAAGTTTGTCCAAAGGCGTGCAAAGACCCAAGGATGGACCCAGCAAACAAAATAAGGTGAGCAAATCGGCTAAGCAGCTTACGCAATCCGATGTGGTCGAAGGTAAAGCGAGTCATCTTTTTCCAAAGCGTAAATATGGGATGAAGTTTAAGCTCAAATAGGGCAAAGCAGTTATTTTCCCTTAATCTAGGGCCCAAAAAGAAGGGCCCAGGTTAATGGCTTAATATCTCATCTATGGATCTTATTTTACTGACTAAAGCACTCATTTTGGGGGTGGTTGAAGGCTTCACTGAGTTTTTGCCGATCTCTAGTACAGGCCATCTGATTTTGGTTGGAGATCTTCTCAATTTCAATGACGAGCGGGGCAAGGCTTTTGAAGTAATTATTCAGTTTGGCGCGATTCTGGCTGTTTGCTGGGAGTTTCGGGCTAAGCTTTGGAAGGTTGTTTCTACTCTCGGTAGTAGTTCGGTATCACGCCGTTTTATCGTCAATCTCCTCATTGCCTCTTTCCCAGCGATGAGCCTAGGGTTGGTTTTTGGTAAGCAGATTAAGGCAATGCTCTTTGCGCCCATTCCGGTTGCTACTGCCTTCATCGTGGGGGCACTGATCATTTTTTGGGCTGAACGTTTGCAAGCTAAAAGACCAGCTCAAACGATCGCATCTCCATTGCACTCAGTTGATGAGCTTTCGCATTTAGATGCGCTCAAGGTTGGGCTAGCTCAATGCGCTGCTTTAATACCAGGCACTTCACGCTCGGGCGCCACTATTATTGGCGGTATGCTATTTGGATTGCCGCGGGCAGTGGCAACAGAGTTTTCTTTCTTCTTGGCAATTCCGGTAATTTGTGGAGCGACTGCTTATGAGTTACTCAAGCTCTGGAAGTCCCCAGTTTCTTTAGAAGTTGCTGGTAGCAGTACGGGAGATTTCACTTTAGCCATTGTGCTTGGCTTTATTGCTGCTTTTATTTCTGCGTTTGCCTGCGTGCGCTGGCTCATTCATTATGTTGCAGGACATAACTTCATTCCGTTTGCTTGGTATCGTATTGTATTTGGTTTAGTTGTTCTCATTAGCGCTTATACCGGCTTAGTAGCCTGGTCACATTAAGGGATTGGATTTAAGTATGGATAACTCAATCGATGTCATAACCAATAATATTCAGCTTGCCCTTGCGCCAGTATTTTTATTAACGGCAGTGTCTACTTTATTTAATGCCATATCAACCCGCCTAGCCAGAACAGTAGACCGGATGAGAGCCATCCATAAAGAGCTACAAGATGGACAGGTTATTGATGACCAGCTTTATCAACTTATGCAAAAAGAGGCTGATGAATCAAAGTTTCGCGGCCGACTCTGTACCATGGCAATATTTTTTGATGTTTTAAGTGGGGTATTTATTTCCCTAACGGTTTTGGAGCTCTTCCTCTTCCAGGCTGGCGCTCTCAATACTCCAAAGACGGGCTATGTGATGTGGAGCTTTATATTGGGAATGGCCTCCTTTATGATCTCTATGCTGCTGATGTTATGCGAGGTAGTGTATGGCTATCTCTCGGCGGGCTGGGATAATCGCGTTATAACTAAATAAAATCAGTCCTACAGGCATATATGAAAAAAATCCTCATCACAGGTGGAGCAGGTTTCTTGGGCTCACACCTTACTGAAAAGCTGCTTAAAGAAGGTAATGAAGTTTTAGTAGTAGATAACTTTTTTACGGGGACAAAGCAAAACTTAGCGCACTTGCTATCTGATCCGAAGTTAGAAGTAATGCGCCATGATGTGACCTTCCCACTCTATGTCGAGACTCATCAGATTTATAACCTCGCCTGTCCGGCATCTCCCGTGCACTATCAATATGATCCTGTGCAAACGACTAAGACTAGCGTGCACGGTGCAATCAATATGCTGGGCTTGGCCAAAAGAACGCGTGCACGCATTTTGCAGGCCTCAACCAGTGAAGTCTATGGCGACCCTGAAGTGCATCCGCAGCCAGAAGAGTACTGGGGCAGAGTTAATCCGATTGGTATTCGGTCTTGCTACGATGAAGGCAAGCGCTGCGCCGAGACCCTCTTTTTTGATTACTACCGTCAGCATCAGTTAGATATTAAAGTCGTGCGCATCTTTAATACCTATGGACCACGTATGCATCCCAATGATGGTCGGGTGGTGAGTAACTTTATTGTGCAAGCCCTGCAAGGTAAAGATATTACGATCTACGGTGATGGTCAGCAAACCCGGAGCTTTTGTTACGTTGATGATTTGATTGATGCGATGGTCAAAATGATGAACTCAGAAGCAGGCTTCCCAGGCCCAGTCAATATCGGTAATCCAGGCGAGTTCACAATGTTGCAATTGGCAGAAACGATTCTGAAACTCTCAGGTAGCAAATCTAAGCTCATCTATGAGCCTTTGCCCTCTGATGATCCTAAGCAACGTCAACCCAATATTGAATTAGCTAAATCCAAGCTGGGCTGGCAGCCTAAAGTAAATCTAGAGGATGGCCTCAAAGAGACTATTGCCTACTTTAAGAAGGTCTTGGCGTAATTTGAGTGCAAAGCCAGAGCGTCAGTTTGATCGTATCGATCGAATTCGCTCTTTTGTCCTTCGCACTGGAAGAACAACAACAGCGCAGCAACGCGCAATCGATGAGCTCGGCCCTCAATTTTGCATTCCCCTTCAAGACCAGAAGCTTGATCTCAATAAAGCCTTTAATGGATCCACCAACCCCAAGATTCTGGAGATTGGCTTTGGCATGGGGGAGACGACTGCCGCAATAGCCCAACTTCGCAATCAGGATGATTTCTTGGCCATTGAAGTCCATCCTCCGGGGATCGGTGCTTTACTCAAGCGAATCGGCGAAATGGGCCTCACCAATGTACGATTAATTCAGCATGATGCGGTAGAGGTGCTAGAAAAAATGATTTTGCCTGAGAGTTTGGATGGCATTCATATTTACTTTGCGGATCCTTGGCACAAGAAGCGACACCATAAGCGTCGCTTGATTCAGGCAGCATTTACCCGCCTATTAGTATCCCGCTTAAAGTCTGGCGGATATGTTCATTTGGCCACTGATTGGCATAACTATGCCGAGCAAATGTTTCTAGTGCTCAATGCTGAGCAGTCCTTGATCAATACTTCGGTTGCGGCAGTACCCGTTGAAACTTTTGGCCCAGAAGATATTGCGCAAGAGGACGGTGCTGAAAATGAATTTAAACCGAGCCGAGCCCAGTTAGAAAGCCATCATCTTGCTTATGTTGAGCGACCCAGCTATCGACCGATTACCAAGTTTGAAACTCGCGGTTTAAAGCTGGGGCACGGCGTATGGGACTTGGTGTATCAGAAAAAATAGGCCGCAGCTAATAAGCTTCAACGGAAAAACAGACTTTTACTTAGAGACCAATACAAAGGTATTTGAGTTCTAAGTATTCATCCATTCCGAAGATGCTGCCTTCGCGGCCCAAGCCAGATTGTTTGACTCCACCAAAGGGTGCCACTTCATTAGAGATGATGCCGCTATTCACACCAACAATGCCGTATTCCAGGGCTTCAGCGACTTTCCAGATCCGCCCGATATCACGACTGTAGAAGTATGAGGCCAGACCATATTGACTCTGGTTTGCAAGCTTGATTACCTCATCATCACTTTCAAAACTCATGATCGGTGCAACTGGACCAAAAGTTTCCTCTACGGTGATCAGCATATCGCTTGTCACATGATCCAAAATAGTAGGTTCGTAATAGGTGCCGCCAAGAGTAGATGGCTTGCCGCCTGCAATTAACTTTGCACCTTTACTCAATGCATCAGCAACATGACGTTCTACTTTAGCAAGGGCTGCTTGGTCAATGAGGGGGCCCTGCAAAATACCTTCTTCAAGACCATTACCCACTTTAATTGTCTGAATCGCTTTAGCAAATTTTTCTACAAACTCATCATGCACTTTTTTATGAACATAAATTCGATTAGCGCACACACAGGTTTGACCAGAATTTCGGTACTTCGAAGCTATTGCACCACTGACTGCCGCATCAATATCGGCATCTTCAAACACAATGAAGGGCGCATGACCACCTAGTTCTAAGGCTAATTTTTTGACAGTAGGAGCAGATTGCGCCATCAGAATGCGCCCCACTTCAGTTGAGCCTGTAAATGAGAGGTGACGCACAATTGATGAGCTACATAAAGTTTTACCGATCGCGATCGACTGCTCTGCATCAGCCGTAATCACGTTAATGACCCCATTCGGAATTCCGGCACGGCGTGCAAGTTCAGCTAGTGCAAGTGCGGACAAGGGGGTTTGCTCTGCAGGTTTAATCACAATGCTGCAACCCGCAGCCATGGCAGGGGCAATCTTACGAGTGATCATGGCAATCGGAAAATTCCAAGGGGTGATTGCTGCACAAACGCCGATGGCTTGCTTAAGAACCATGAGTCGTTTGTCATCCCAAGTGGTCGAAGGAATGGTTCCCGCTACCCGTTTTGCTTCTTCAGCAAACCATTCAATAAATGAGGCACCGTAGGCTACTTCACCGCGAGACTCTATTAAGGGCTTGCCTTGCTCTAAAGTCATTAGTAAGGCTAGGTCTTCAGTGTTGGCTATGATGAGATCAAACCATTTGCGCATAACATTGGCACGCTCTTTGCCAGTTTTGCTGCGCCACATTGGCAGTGCTGTATTGGCTGCCTCAATCGCTAGCTCAGCATCGCTGGGGGTGAGATTGGCAACATTGGCAATGATTGCGCCGTTGGCTGGGTTATTGACTTCAAAGGTTTGGTTTAGTGATGAGCTTGCCCATTGGCCATTAATAAAGGCCTCTTCTCTAAAAAGACTGGAGTCTTTTAGTAGCTTGCGAACATCTTGAGCTGACATGAGCTATACCTGATGGATTAAGCGGCTTGAATTTCTGCGCTACGCAGTTTTTGCGCTAAAAGATCTAGGACACCGTTGACGTACTTATGACCATCAGTGCCACCAAAGGTCTTGGCGAGCTCAACGGCTTCGTTGATTGCCACTTTGTAGGGAACAGAAAGATCGGCAGCAAGTTCGTAAGCGCCAATCAGAAGCGCGGCATGCTCTACAGGTGATAGCTCATTGATAGGGCGGTCAAGGGCAGGCGTGATGATGGCTTCGAGTTCATCGGTGCGCTCGAGAACACCTTCAAAAATTCCTTGAAATAATTCGAGTTGACAGCGACGAAAGGCAGGATCTTCCGAAAGCTGTTTGGTAATCGTTACAGAATTGGGCAGACTCCCAGCACGGCGCATCACCAAACTTTGGTAAACCCCTTGCAGTGCATATTCGCGGGCGCGACGACGCGGCGTAAGAGAGCGTTTTGGGGTTATCGATTTGTTCTCTTTATCAGAGCCCGGTAATTTATTGGTGGTGATTGTTTTAGACATTATTCTTCTTCACCAGATTGAAAGTCGATATCAAGGTCGGGGCTTAAAGCCAAGGCAAGGTTAGCCATTTCAACTACGGCTTTCGCACAATCTGCGCCTTTGACCTGAACACGAACTTGGGCTTGTGCATCGTTATCGCAAGTAAGGATGCCATTGGCGATGGGTAAGCCCGACTCTAATCCAACACGAGTAATGCCTGCAGCCGATTCATTAGAGACGAGTTCGAAATGATATGTCTCACCCCGAATGACAGCGCCCAAGGCGACTAAGCCATCAAATTCACCAGTCTCTGCCAGTTTTTGCAGGGCAAAGGGAATTTCAAGGGCGCCAGGAACAGTGACTAATTTAATATCCGCTTGGTCAACACCAAGGGTCAGGAGTTCTTCAATACAGGCTTTGGTTAAGGCTTCGCAGTGATCTTCATTAAAGCGGGCTTGCACGATCCCCACTCGCAAATCTTGCCCATTGAGATCAGCAGCTAAAACCTGAACGCCAGATTGGGTGGTAGATGAGTTCATCGTAATTACGCTTTTTGATCAGGGGTAAAGGGAAGATAGCCTGTAACTTCTAGTTTATAGCCAGATAGGCTGGGGACAGGATTTGGTTTAGCTAGTAAGCGCATTTTGCCAACACCTAAGTCTTTCAGAATTTGTGCACCAATGCCATAGCTGCGGAAATCCGTTTTACGAGTGAGCGCAGGATGAGTGCCAGCATGAGCAGTTTGATTAAGCTTGGTAAATTGAGACAGCCAGTCAGCATCATTGGGTGTCGCAATACCAGCAGCGTTGAGCAAAACGGCAACACCGCTAGAAGCATTGGCAAGAGTTTCTAGAGCTTTACCCAGTGGCCAAGAGTGGTTACTGTGATTGCCATCTAGAAAATCCAATACGGTAACTGGCTCGTGAACGCGTACTAAAGTTTCAACCGATTCGGTGGGCTTGCCTTTTACTAAAGCAATATGAATCGAGGAGCTAGGAGTATCGCGGTAAATGATTCCCTGAAAGCTGCCCCAGGGGGTAACAAACTCTCGCTCACCTTCGCGAAGCACAATACTTTCGTGTTGACTGCGATACTGAATTAAATCGGCAATACTACCAATCTTTAGTTGATGTTCTTTGGCAAATTCTAGGAGATCAGGTAGGCGTGCCATGCTGCCATCATCTTTCATGATTTCGCAAATCACAGCACTGGGAGAGCATCCCGCCATCGCAGCCAGATCGCAACCTGCTTCCGTATGACCAGACCGAATGAGTACGCCGCCAGGTTGGGCCATTAAGGGAAAGATATGTCCGGGTTGAACGAGATCATTCGGCTTGGCATTTTTAGCTACAGCTGTTTTGATGGTGAGTGCGCGATCCGCTGCAGAGATGCCAGTAGTCACTCCAGTTGCTGCTTCAATTGAGACCGTGAAGTTGGTGCCCATTGAGGTACCGTTATCACGCACCATCAAGGGAAGGTTAAGTTGCTGGCAGTGTTCCCGGGTCAGGGTTAAGCAAATCAGGCCCCGCCCATGCTTAGCCATGAAGTTCACTGCTTCTGCACTGACATGGTCTGCAGCTAGAACGAGGTCACCTTCGTTTTCTCGGTCTTCTTCATCAACCAAGATCACCATCTTGCCAGCCCGTAGGTCGGCAACGATTTCATTTGTAGGGGCAAGCTTCATAGACATAGCCTGCTATTTTAAGCTCAGGGACCCTTGATTGCTTAGTCCTGCCCTAATATCCAGTCTTTCTGACAATCAGGGGGTCCTATCAGGGTAGCGGGGCGATTCTGTTCTTGGGAGAATGGCCTATGTTCTCTATCCTTAGCACCCCTAAAGCCAATGGCTTCATTTTGCTAGAGGTACTGCTAGCGATGAGTCTAATTGCAGGAGCATGGGTAGGCTTATGCAATCAATATCAAGTAATGGCTTTGCGCTTTATTCAGTCGCAAGAAAAACGGGTACAAATTCGGGAGCAAATCAATCAGTTTGAAATATCCCAAGCCAAGTCTAAATGAGTTTGCTGGAATGCCTTATTAGTTTGGCAATCTCCCTGATTTTAATTACCCCAGTCATTCAAAGCAGTGGACGAATGGTTGTCAAACAGGCGCACTATCAAAAGACGCAACATTTAACCAATGAAGCAGATCGCGCTTTTGAGCTCATTGGTAGATCGATTCGAATGGCGGGCTATCAAAATTTGGTATCGGCTGAGAATAAGATTAGACAAAAAACAGAACCTCAATGGATCGAGATTCAGAAGGGGCGTGGTTATAACCGTTCGGATGTACTCGTGATTCGTCATGAGATTGCGCACTCACCATCTTTAGGTGTTGATTTTGATTGCCTAGGCAACACATTGAGTCCAGAGCGAACTAAAAATCAGTTAGCACTACAAGGTTTTTTACTCGAGCGTCAGGCTGGTATTGCTAAGGGGGTCAAAGTTAACGGTGGATCTCTCATGTGCCAATCCTTAGATCGTCATGCGCGCATTCAAAATACAACATTAATGAATGGCGTGAACTATTTAAGTATTGAGGAGCTGGGCCCAAAGCCAAATCTAGCAGGGCCTCGACTATTTAAGGTGCAATTAGAAATGACCGATGGTCATGTACTTAATCTGACATTCGAGCGCTATTTTGCGACTCGCAATACGCCATGATCATTGCCTGGATTTTATCGATTATTTTTTCTTTCTCTTCTTTGATTCTGTATTTAGAGAAAATGAATGCATTGGAACTCATTCAGACTCAAACTCAGTCTCAGAGTCAAGAAAAATTTATTCAAGCGGAGAAAATCATTCTGGATTGTCAAACAGATCTTATATTGGGGGCTTCTGATCATCATCCAAATTGTGACTTTCATTTTCTTCAGAAAAACTATTGGTTTATATCGACTATAGATAAACCCCAAATCGAAGTATTGGTCTTTTTTGATTCACAACAAGGCGTTCTCAAAAGATTGAACTGGCGACAGGCATTTGATTAAATTAATGCGCTTGCAAAAAAATATAGAGCGGGGAAGTACATTGCTTGAGATGATGGTTGTCACTCTCATCATTGCCATCATGTCGTGTATTAGTATTCCCTTGATTCAGGATTCTTTAGCTACCCGCCAACTAGAGTGGATTGCACGGAGTTTTATTGAGCATGCCCACTTTGCTAGGCAGCAGGCTTTGTATCTGAGCGAGTCTGTCCAGATGACCCCTCGTATTGAGAATGACTGGAATAGCGGATGGGTAATCGAGTCCAGTGGCTCTAAAAAGGCTTGGTTTATGCAGGGCTCAATTGATCCCGTTTACTTTAAGGGTGGTGGTAAGCAATTTAGTGGTCCGAACACTTCTCAAAAAGGAATTATTTTTAATGCCGCTGGTGCAGCCAAAACAGCGCAGGGCGGCTTTGTCGCTAATCGCCTGATCTTGAGTCATAGGCGACGCTCAAATATAGAGCGGCACCTTATTCTGGGCAGTGGCGGGCGCTGGCGGATTTGCAATCCTCAGGTAGATTCCAAGGCTTGTCGCTAAATCGGTTTTAATAGAGCCATGAATCAAGTTAACCCCCAAGCGGATCAGCAATGGATGAGTGAAGCCTTGGCTGAGGCTCAAAAAGCCTTATACCTGGCTAATCCAAATCCCCGCGTAGGCTGCATCATTGTCAAAAATGGACAGGCGATTGGGCGCGGCCACACGCAGCAAGTAGGAGGTCCTCACGCTGAAGTACAAGCGCTCGCTGATGCGCATAGTCAGAGTATTGATCCAGCTGGTGCCACTGTATATGTCACCCTAGAGCCTTGCAATCACACTGGAAGAACTCCACCCTGCGTCGATGCGCTGATTGCTGCTAAGCCTCAAAAAGTGATTGTGGCGATGATTGATCCCAATCCCTTAGTTGCTGGCAAAGGAATCGAGCGGCTTCGCGCTGCTGGTATTGAAGTGCAGAGCGGGCTAATGGAGACAGAAGCTGTTGCGCTAAATAAAGGATTTATTTCTCGGATGACACGCGGCTTACCTTGGGTGCGCCTCAAGATTGCTGCCACTCTTGATGGTAAGACTGCTTTACCCAATGGGACAAGCCAATGGATTACTGGAGCACTAGCGCGCGCTGATGGACATCATTGGCGAGCTCAAGCCTGCGCTGTGCTCACTGGGGGCGGTACAGTAAAAGAAGACAATCCGACTTTGAATGTACGAGATGTTCAAACGCAAAGACAGCCCTGGAAAGTCATTTTGGATTCCAAGCTAGAAACGCCACTCAATGCCCAGATCTTAGGAGGGATTGAGCAGTCTGGCGTGATCATCTTCTGTGCCCAACTGCAATCAGCCGAGCAATTAGCGCATGCCAAAGCATTACGTGAGCGCGGCGTCGAAGTGATCGAGATGCCTAACGCATATGGCAAAGTCGATCTACCTAAACTCTTTGCTTATCTTGCCCAGGAGCGTCACATGAATGAAATTCATGTAGAAGCAGGCGCTAAATTAAATGGCTCTTTATTGCGTGAAGATTGTGTCGATGAGCTCTTGCTCTACTACGCTCCATTTTTCATGGGGGAGGGTTTAGGTATGACCAGTCTTGCTGCAATCCATTCTTTAAAAGATCACCCAGCTTGGCAACTGATTGATCAGGCTGCCTTTGATCCTGATATTCGTTTGCGCTATCAAAAACTGCTGAAGTAAATTACCCAGAAGATAAAATACAGCCATGTTTACCGGAATTATCACTGGCATTGGCCAAATTACAGATATCAAGCCGAAAGGGGATGGCTTGCACTTGCGTGTAGAGCTTTCTTCTTCAGAGGCTCACTTTTTAGACGATGTTGTATTGGGCGACAGTATTGCTTTGCAAGGTGCTTGCATGACGGTTACCGATAAGACAGCAAATTCGTTTGGCTTTGATGTCTCAAGAGAGTCGCTTAATAAAACAGTAGGCCTGGATCAACTGGGCTCTGTCAATCTAGAGAAGGCCCTGCGCTTTAATGATCGCTTGGGCGGGCATTTAGTGAGCGGGCATGTTGATGGTGTTGGTGAGGTCACCCACTTTGCAGCGCTTGCAAATGATGCTTATGGCTCCTGGTTGTTGAAGATTGCTGCACCAATAGACCTTGCCCCTTATTTAGCCTACAAAGGATCGATTGTGGTCAATGGTGTGTCGTTGACTGTGAATCTCGTTGAGGATGAAGCAAGCGCCTGTGTTGTCTCGATCAATATCATTCCCCACACTTTGCAACATACTACTTTGGGAAATCTTCAAGTGGGTAGTGCGGTTAATTTAGAAGTCGATCTGATTGCGCGCTATCTTGCGCGCATGCTAGAAGTAAAAGAGCGCTAAGATCTCATCCTTCATCTTTGGGCCTTTTCCCCGCTACTTATTTTGATAGCGCGTAGGATCTGTAACTTTCGCTTGCGCAAAGCCAGCCTGTCTGAGACGACAAGATTCACAGATACCACAAGCATGGCCCTCTGCATCAGCTTGATAACAAGAGACAGTTTGGGAGTAATCCACTCCTAGCGTAGTGCCTAAGTGAATGATTTCTGCTTTACTCATCTGAATAATCGGTGCGTGCACCCGAAAGCGATTGGCATGATTACTTGCCTCAACACCTGCCTTAGTTGCGAGGTTAGCCATGCCCTCAAAAGCAGCAACATACTCTGGGCGGCAATCGGGATAGCCAGAATAATCCACTGCATTAGCGCCATAGAAAATATCTAAGCCACCTAAAGCCTCAGCCCAGCTCAGAGCCAGCGAAAGCAAAATCGTATTGCGAGCAGGCACATAGGTGACGGGGATTTCATCGGCCTTGCTTGGGGTGAGAGGTAGGGCAATTGAAGCGTCTGTTAAAGCGGATCCACCAAAGCGCGTGAGATCTAACTGCACTACTTCATGTGCAAGTACGCCCATCTGCTTAGCAATGAGTTTGGCAGCAGCTACTTCTGAAGAATGACGTTGACCATAACTTACTGAGAGTGCATAGGGCGCGTAGCCGAGATCTTTAGCCAGCGCGAGAATGGTGGTGGAGTCTAGACCACCCGAAAATAGAATCACTGCAGGAGCATGCGGAGTACGCGGCGCTAAGTGATCAAAAGCAGCAGAAAGGCTAGACATAGAGGCCGATCAGAAACTACTTAGTCGCGCTTAATAATTGCTGCGCATCTTTAGCCGCATCAGTATCGGGATACTTGGCAATGATGTCGCTAAAAGTTTTCTTGGCTGCCGCCTTATTGCCGCTCTCGAGTTGGCAGTTTCCTAGAGTTACCATCGCTGCAGCAATGCGAGGATGGTTGGGGTATTTTTTAATCAGGGTCTGGAGTTGACTGATGGCGCCAGCATAATCTTTATTAGCGTATTTACTATTGCCGCCCCAGTAGAGTGCGAGGGGTAAATAAGGGCTGTTCGGATACTTGCGGGTGAAAGCGGTAAAGCCATCATCGGCCTTTTTGAGATTACCTGCCTGAAACGCCTTGAGGGATTCATCGTAAGCTTTTTTCTCGCCGGGTTGTACTGTGCCACTCACACTCTCAATCGTTGTGCTGCGAGGCTCAAAGTTGCCGAGCCGATTGTCTAAGTCTTGATAGTAAGTTTTCTGACTATTGCCAATCTCTTCCGCTTGCTTTTCTAACTCTTCGACCTTGCCTCGTAACTCAGCGTTATCGGCCTTGAGTTTTTCGATCTGCCCCTGCAAATCAAGTTGGGTTGTCGCGAGCGACTTGCGTAGATCCAAAATCGCTTTACGTGCCTCATCATCAGAGAAGAGCGCCCAAGCGCTAGAAGAGGCGGTCAAGCAAATGACAGCGCTACTTAAACAAAACGCTCGTAAGAGCGTTTGTTTGAAGGAGTCATGCAACTTCATCATTAGTTAGTGATGTAAACAATGTCAGCACGGCGGTTTTCAGCCCAAGCTGATTCAGTATCACCTTCAGCCTTGGGTTTCTCTTTACCAAAACTCACAGCTTCCATCTGAGCATCAGGAACACCCATGAGCGCTAAGGCTTTGCGAACTGCATCAGAACGACGTTGACCTAGAGCCAAGTTGTACTCTGCAGTACCGCGATCGTCGGTATTGCCTTGAATAATAATTTTCTGTTCTGGGTGCGCTTTGAGATAGCCAGCGTGAGCGGAGAGCATATTTTGGTATTTGGTCTGGACGGTATATTCATCAAAGCCAAAGTAAACACTTTTTTCAAATAATGGGCTCTTAGGATCATTCCAAGGCTGCGAACTAAAGTTCCCATTGCTAGAGCCTCCGTCAACATCGTCTAACTTAACGCTAGAGCAGCCCACCAAAAAAGTTGCTGACAGAGCAGCTAAACCCAAAAGAAGTGAAGTTGTAAAACGACGTGTGATAGAGATTGTCATGGGGATTTCCTTTTCCTACAAATGAGCTAATACCCCATATTATGCCCCTAAAAAGGTGAATTGCAGCCTCCCATTGACTCCCTCAATGCTGAACCGCTAGTCCATAAAAGGACCCCAGGATGGCTGACGAATGTCCGATCCTGGAATGGTGAGCACTTGCTTGGAATTGCCATCTACCGAAACTGCAGCCAGGACGCGCTTGCCATTGACCTTGGTGGAGTAAAGGAGATAGCGGCCATTGGCGGCGAAAGAAGGAGATTCATCGCTCGTGCCATCAGTGAGGGCTTGACTATCCCCGGTAGCTAAATTGACGATATAGAGTCGATAGGCGCCACCGATATTAGCGATGTAAGCTAGATATTTTCCATCGGGGGAGATGCGAGGTGAGGTTACAAAACCCTGTTTGTAACTGATGCGTTTGACACCCTCAACCTGTTCCCCTTCCGCGCTCATGCGATAGATCTGGGGACTACCACCACGATCACTTGTGAAATAAATATAACGGCCATCTGGTGAATACTGCGGTTCAGTATCAATTGTGTAACCGCGACTGAGGCGATGCAAGCCACTACCATCACTATTAATGCCGTAGATCTGCGTGTTGCCATCTTTAGAAAGTGAGATCGCTAATTGCTTGCCATCGGGAGTCCAAGCTGGCGCGCTGTTATTACCCTTTTGATTGGAGAGCATCACCCGTTTGCCAGTAGCCAACTCGTGCACATAAATCACGGGCTTACGATCTTCAAAAGAAACATAGGCTACTTTCTTACCATCAGGTGACCATGACGGTGAAATGATTGGGTCTGCACTATTGAGCGCATTACGAATATTTTGACCATCGGCATCGGAGATAACTAAGCGATAGCGCTTACCATCTTTGATCACATACGACAAGCGAGTTGAAAAGACACCACGCTCACCAAGTAGTTTGTACACAATGTCGTCGGCAATCTTATGAGCAGCAGCACGTAAATTATCGGCACTTGAATTGATATCCAATCCACCCAGAGCCTGACTCTTACGAATATCAAAGAGTTTGTAATGAATCTCAAACTGAGAAGGACCGGTTTGCTCAACTGACCCGACTACTAAAGCATCGGCTCCACGTGCCGCCCAAGATTTATAGTTTGGCGTCCCGTTGGGGTTCTCGGTAGCATTACCGTTCTCAGTATTTTTAAAGTAACCACTGCGTAGTAAATCTTGGCGAATGATTTCAGTAACACTGGTGGGTAATTTATTTTCATCCTGAAAGCGCATCACAGCAATCGGATACAAAGATTGGCCGACACCGGTAATCTCAATATTCATTTGAGCAATTGCACTTGCAGAGATTCCCAAGCCAGAGATGGCAATAATTGAGTAAGCAATCGATTTTTTTACAAACTGCAACATGCTTTAATCCTTGGGTTTGAATGTCAATTTGACTTGGCGTTGTGGAATTTTGCCACTGTCATCTTTCGGAAGGCTTTGTGCGCGTGAGAGCGCCAGGAGGACGGCGCGATCCCAGGCTTCAATCCCGCTCGAAGTCATGATGCTGGTGCTCAAAATAGCACCATCTGGAGCAAGATCGACTTTAATGACAGCCGCGGGATTGCCGCTCACTGACTCTGCGTTAAACACAATTAAGGGTTTGACTTTCTTAATGACCTTGTCGGTCCAGCCGGGAGGAGCGTTGCCACCGCCACCAACACCGCTACCAGAAGTTCCACCACTGCCGCCTTCAGCGCCTGCAGCAGCGCGTAAGCGAGCAAGTTGATCGGCACGGACTTTTTCGGCTGCAGCATTGGCCTTGACTTCTGCAGGCGAGAGCGCTTTAGGCGTGTCAGCCTGCTTTACTGCCGGTTTTTCTGGAGGGGGAATGGGTTTGGGTTTAACCACTTCTTTCGCAGGTTCTTTTTTCGGGAGCTCTTTTTCTAATTTCTTTTTCTTGATCGCAATATCAGCCGCCTCTTCTTTGGCCTCAGTTTTGATCTCGGGTGTAGCGGGAGTATTGACTTGAGGAACGGCGTCCCACAGCTCAACTTCTACACCAGCAGGAGTAGAGCTGCGCCACTGGATACCAATCATGAGAAAAGCGAGTAAACCTAAGTGAGCAATGAGCGAAAACGTGAGTGCCCGCTTAGTGCTTTCAGTTTTACCAAAGCGATAGCGAGAAAATGACTGGTTTGAAAGTGGCGCGCTATTCATGATGAGAATAAGGCTATTGACTCTTGACTGCTAAGCCAACGCGTTTAACACCGTTTTCTTTGAGTTTAGACATCACATCCATCACCACCTCGTATTTGACAGACTTATCTGCTGCCAATACTAAGGGTTGATCCGGGGATCGTTCTGCTTGATTGCGTGCAAAGCTACCTAACTCCATTTTGCTTAGCGTCTGCGTTGATTCACCATCTTTGCGCACGATGATATTTTCATCGGCATCGATTGTGAGAAATACAGGAGGTAGGGCCTGCACTTTAGCGCCACCAACAGTGGGCAAATTCACAATACCAGGATTCACCATGGGCGCTGTGACCATGAAGATCACGAGCAATACCAGCATCACATCAATATAGGGAACGACATTGATGTCGGACATCGCCCGACGCTTGCTGGTGCGAAAAGAAGATTTAGCCATGAGTATGAATTAACGACCGGCTACTTGGCGTTGCAAAATATTAGTGAACTCTTCAATGAAGGTTTCAAACCGAATCGCTAAGCGATCTACATCTGTTGCATAACGGTTGTATGCAATCACTGCAGGAATCGCTGCAAACAAACCAATAGCAGTTGCCACCAATGCTTCGGCAATTCCAGGAGCGACTGCAGAGAGGGTTGCATTTTGCACATTGGCCAAGCCTCTGAAGGCATGCATGATGCCCCATACGGTGCCAAACAAACCTATATAAGGAGATACTGATCCGACAGATGCTAGAAATGGAAGATTGGCCTCTAACATATCCATCTCACGTTGATAAGTCGCTTTCATGGCGCGGCGCGCTGCATCGATTTCTTTGAACTTGAGAAACTCTTGCATACCTGCTTCAAAAATATGTTCGAGCACAGCATCGCTACGCGTATTGCGCTGGGCCGCTTCTAAAAGTGTGCCCAGATCTCCGCCAGACCAGAAGTCGCGCTCAAAGCGCTCGGTATCGCGCCTGACGCCGCTCAAAATGGCCCCTTTTTTGAAAATAATGGTCCAAGAGGCAATCGACATACCAAGCAATAAGAGCATCACAAGCTGCACTAGGGTGCTGGCATCGAGGACAAGGGAGAGAAAGGAAAGGTCTTGAGTAGGGTTCATGGGGGATTTTGTATGATGTAGGGGTAGATTTTACTTAAGCAGTCCAATTACATCAGGATTATCACCATGTTTGACCGTCAAAATACCTTAGCCAAGACTGACCCCGAATTATGGGCCGCCATTACCGATGAGAATCGCCGTCAAGAAGACCATATTGAGCTCATAGCTTCTGAGAACTATACCTCTCCAGCGGTCATGCAGGCTCAAGGCTCCCAGTTGACTAATAAGTACGCTGAGGGCTATCCCGGCAAGCGCTATTACGGTGGTTGTGAGTTTGTCGATGTGGCTGAGCAGTTGGCGATTGATCGGGTCAAGCAACTCTTTGGTGCAGAAGCAGCGAATGTACAACCTCATTGCGGTGCATCAGCTAACCAAGCGGTCTTTTTGGCCTTTCTAAAGCCTGGTGACACCTTTATGGGAATGAGCTTGGCTGAAGGGGGTCACTTGACTCACGGTATGCCTTTAAATATGAGTGGTAAATGGTTCAATCCGATTGCCTATGGTTTAGATAAAAATGAAGTGATCGACTACGAGCAGATGGAGCGTTTGGCTCGTGAGCACAAGCCTAAATTGATTATTGCTGGCGCTTCTGCTTACTCGCTCCAAATTGACTTTGAGCGCTTTGGCAAAATTGCTAAAGAAGTGGGCGCAATTTTTATGGTGGACATGGCGCACTATGCAGGTTTGATTGCTGCAGGTGTTTATCCCAATCCATTACCGCATGCAGACATTGTGACTTCGACGACCCATAAGGGTTTGCGTGGTCCTCGCGGCGGCATCATTCTGATGAAAGCCGAGCATGAAAAAGCCATTAACTCCGCAGTCTTTCCTGGCTTACAAGGCGGTCCTTTAATGCATGTGATTGCAGGTAAAGCCACTGCTTTTAAAGAAGCGCTTGAGCCTAGCTTTAAAGACTACCAAAAACAAGTCATTGCCAATGCCAAAGCCTTGGCTGAAACGCTTACCGAGCGTGGACTGCGCATCGTGTCTGGCCGCACCGAATCGCATGTGATGTTGGTTGATCTGCGCGCTAAGAAAATGACGGGTAAAGAAGCGGAGCGTATTTTGGGCGAAGCGCATATTACTTGCAATAAGAATGGCATTCCGAATGATCCAGAAAAACCCATGGTAACGAGCGGTATTCGTTTGGGCTCACCAGCGATGACTACACGCGGCTTTAAAGAAGCCGAAGCTAAGCAAGTCGGTCATCTGATTGCCGATGTTTTAGACAATCCCCATGATGCAAACAATATCGCTCAGGTGCGCGCGAGGGTCACTGAGTTGACTAAGCGTTTTCCAGTCTATAGCGCAAGCTAATTCATTTAGTTAAAAGAGAACATTCTTGCGCTGCCCTTTTTGCCATAACGACGATACCCAGGTAATGGATACCCGGGTATCCGATGAGGGCGATACCAATCGGCGTCGTCGGCGTTGTGCTAAATGCGATAAGCGCTTTACGACCTACGAGCGTGTGGAGTTAGCGCTTCCTGCCATTGTTAAGAAAAACGGTAGCCGTGTAGATTACAACCATGACAAATTAGTCGGATCCATTAAGCTGGCATTACGCAAACGCCCAGTTTCTTCTGATTCGGTTGAAGAAGCCATTACCCGGATTGAAGAAAAACTGCTGAGCCTTGGTGAAAAAGAAATTCCGAGTGAGCGGGTGGGTGAGCTGGTAATGCGTGAACTTAAGCGCTTAGATAAAGTCGCCTACATTCGCTTTGCTTCGGTCTACCGCAGCTTTGCCGACATTGAATCGTTTGAGAGTGCTCTTAAAGAACTCAAGTAGCACGCTCTAAGATAGCTCGCCTTCCCATTTAGAGATGACTGCAGTGGCCATGCCATTGCCCAGCACATTAGTGGCCGAGCGCGCCATATCTAAAAAGTGATCCACACCCAGAATCAGCAAGATGCCCGCCTCAGGCAAATGAAACTGTGACAGCGTTGCTGCAATCACCACTAAGGACGCTCTGGGCACTCCTGCGATCCCTTTGGATGTGACCATCAGGACTAAGAGCATTAGTAGTTGCTGTGAAGTCGACATCTCAATACCGTAGACCTGCGCAATGAAAATTGCTGCAAAGGTGCAATACATCATTGAGCCATCTAAATTGAATGAGTAGCCTACTGGCAAAACAAAAGAGGCAATCTTATTTTTGCAACCAAAGCGCTCGAGTTGCTCAAGAGTTAATGGGTAGGCGGCTTCAGAGCTAGCAGTTGTAAAGGCGAGTAAGGCAGGCTCACGCAGCATCCAGGCCAGTTTAAGTGCGCGCTTTTTGAGAAAGATCGCGCTAATTGCAATGATCACAATCCAGAGAGCAACGATGGCAGCATAAAAGCTAAACATAAACTTGCCATACGTGAGCAAAATCGATAAGCCGTTTTCAGCAACCACAGATGAGACTGCAGCAAAGACGGCAACGGGTGCGAACTTCATGACCGCTGTCGTAATTTTGAGCATGATGTGCGAGAGCATATCGAGATTGCGTATGAATTCTGCGGCGCGCTCACCAAAGCTGGCTGCAGCTACTCCAAAAAAGACCGAGAAAACCACGATTTGTAAGATCTCATTTTTAGCCATCGCATCCATGATGCTGGTGGGGAAGATGTGTTTTACAAAGTCAGGAAGATTAAGACCACCTTTATTAATCGAGCTGCTAGCTGCAACATCCGGCAAGGCTAAATCCAGGCCAACTCCAGGATGCAGTAAATTCACCATCACGAGTCCGAGCAGCAAAGAAACCGTCGACATTGAAATAAACCAAGCAAAGGTTTTCAAGCCTACGCGGCCAATGGTTGAGGCATCACCCATGCGCGCAATGCCTACTGCCATAGTGGCAAAGACCAAGGGTGCAATGATCATTTTGATCAGGCGTAAAAAGACGTCGGTCAATATCGAAATATAGGTCACATACTGTACAGAAAATCCCGAATCAGCCCCATGCCTATTCACGAGGTAGCCCGCCAGGATGCCTAAAAGCATGGCGCCCAAAATATAGTTTGTGAGTTTGGTAGAAGTCATTTGAAGATCATAACCTTACTCAATGTCGACCCGGTTAATCTTGCGTGGCAATAAAAAAAGACCTGCAATTGCAGGTCTTTTGAGATCTTTGTTACTAATTCATAAAAAGATTTATTTCAGCTCGGCAAAAATTGCAGTGGTGATGTCCTCTACGCTACCGGTGCCATTGACTTTGCGATAGGCGGGCGCCTTGACTTTATCGCTGCTATTACTTTGTTTAGCCCAACTCGAGTAGTACTCAACCAAAGGACGAGTCTGGTCGTTATAGACCTGTAGGCGCTTACGCACTGTTTCTTCTTTGTCATCATCGCGCTGAATTAATGGCTCGCCAGTGACATCATCGATATCTGCAACTTTAGGCGGATTAAATTTGATGTGATAAGTGCGGCCTGAAGCAGGATGTACGCGGCGCCCACTCATGCGATCAATAATGGCATCAAAAGGGACATCAATCTCTAAGACGTAATCAATCGGAACGCCTGCATCTTTCATTGCTTGTGCTTGCGGAATGGTTCTAGGAAAGCCATCAAACAAATAGCCTTTGGCACAATCGGGCTGAGTTAAGCGATCTTTAACTAAACCAATAATGATGTCATCGGACACGAGGCCACCCGCATCCATAATTTTCTTGGCAGCGATACCCAACTCAGTGCCCGCTTTAACGGCAGCGCGCAACATATCACCAGTCGAGATTTGTGGAATCCCAAATTGCTTGCAAATAAATTGTGCTTGCGTTCCTTTTCCAGCACCAGGTGCACCGAGCAGAATTAAGCGCATTGTGTTTTCCCCTTATTAGAATTGCATTGTCCCGTATTTTTTCGGGATCGTTTATGGCTTCTGACTAGGATTATCCCCGAGAAAAGCGGGGAATTGGCTCTTTAAAACGCTTGGCGAATGCGCTCTAGGTCTTCTGGTGTGTCGACCCCTGTTGGCGGTGCCTGAGGGGCGATATGGACTGCGATCTGGTAACCATACCAAAGTGCACGCAGTTGCTCTAGGGCCTCAGCTTGCTCTGTAGGGGCCGGCTTGAGACGAGTGTAAGCCTGTAAAAACGCCGCTCGGTATGCATAAATGCCAATATGACGAAGATGCAGTTGACTGGGCAATTGTGTATTTGCATCTCGCACAAACGGAATCGGTGCTCGTGAAAAATACAAAGCATGACCCGCACGATTGAGAACTACCTTCACGACATTCGGATTGGCAATTTCCTCTAAATCAGTGATAGTTACTGCAACGGTTGAGATGGCGCAATTAGTATTACTAGAAAGCGTTTGCGCAACCTGATTAATGAGCTCTGGTGGAATCGCGGGTTCATCGCCTTGGACGTTAACAACCAAAGTCTGTTCTGGTAGTTTGAGTAGATGGGCGACTTCAGCAATGCGATCAGTACCGGTTGGATGGTCCTCACGCGTGAGAATGCATTCGATTTGATGGGACTTACAAGCGGCCAAAATTTCAGCAGAGTCGGTGGCGACCAGCACTTGCTTAGCCTGCGATTTTTTTGCCTGCTCAGCAACGCGCACAACCATCGGTTTACCAGCAATATCGGCAAGGGGTTTGCGCGGTAAGCGAGTCGATCCCAGTCTTGCGGGAATGACGACCAGAAATTCAGGGCTTGTGGCAGAAGTCAACGTAATCGGCTCTAGAGTGGTAATGCCTTAGATCACTTCATCAGGCGCAAGAGCGCGCGCTTCATCGATGATCATCACCGGAATATCTTCCCGAATCGGATACGCCAAGCGATCAGCCTTACAGATGAGCTCATGCTTTTGGGTATTGAGCGTCAGTGCACTTTTACAAAGTGGGCAAACCAAAATTTCGAGTAGGCGTTTATCCATGGTAATTCTCAATTCATTAATAGATTACAAAGTGTAGCGGTTCGGGTCGGGTCTGTGCAAAATGGTTTGCAACCACTCGAGTAAATCTTCTGGGATATTGAGGTGCATGGGTATTACCCAAATGCGAGCATCGTTAATATCCTTGCATTTTACGGCGTCTTTTTCGGTAATCAGAATGCAATCGGCATCGATTTTTTGAAAAAATTCAGGAGTAAAGCTGCTGTGATCAGGTAGACCAATGCCTTTAATCTTTAAACCATGTTTTTCCAGATCACTAAAAAAGCGCTTGGGATTACCAATCGCAGCTACTGCTGTAATGCGAGTTCGCCCTTGTTTACCAGAGTAAGCCAGACTCATATCATCAAGCGTTTTATAGGCCTGTGGATTATTGAGTTGATAGGGTCTACCAAAATGGGGGCGGAGGGTAAAAGCGCGGCGACCTAAAAAATATTCATCTGCTTTGGCAGTTAGCGATGCTGCGCTACCCATGATTAAAGTCGCATCGCGCTCGCGGGTCAGGGGTTCACGAAGGGGGCCTGCTGGTAATAAAAATCCATTGCCCTCACCGCGTTGATCACGCACTACAAACTCTACATCGCGACCGCCTTCACGCGCTGGCCAGCGGACTAAACCTGAGTGCTGTAAGCCATCGTCGCTAATGATCACATTCACATCGGGGTATGCGTGTAATAAAGCGGCAATACTTTGCTTGCGCTTGGGATACACATAAAGCGGAAATTCATTATTAGTGCGTTTAGCAATTAAGACGGGTTCATCGCCCACCAGTGTGGGGTCTGAATCACTGGTCACTAGCATCGGCGCAGTTTGCGTATCTGCGCCATAGCCGCGACTGATGATTCCAGGATGCCAGCCAAGCTCAGACAAGCGCTCAGCGAGCGAGATTACGATCGGGGTTTTGCCGGTGCCACCCACCCGAATATTGCCCACGATGATGATCGGTACGCGCGCAGTTTTTTTACCCGTTAGATCAAATTCATTTAGGAGTTTGCGTAGACGCAGTAATTGCCCAAACAAAAAAGAGAGAGGCCAGAGTAAAAGACTGGTAGGGCCACGACGCTCCCAGAAGGCTGGAGCCTTGCTAAACATTTTGGGCATGCGCTTTTGCGTTCGCTCTTGAATTATTTCTTGGTTTGAGTGCTAAAGACAATATTCGAGAGATTAGCATCTCTTGCAGCTTCTAGGGCGCTCATGACGGCTTGATGCGGCGCTCTGGCATCAGCATCAATAGATACTTGCATATCCTTGTTGGGGCTATCTTGGTTGAGTATGGCAGCCAGCTGACTGCGCTCAGTAACTCGGCCATTGATGGCAAAGCGTCCATCACTACTGACGGCTACATGAATTTGTTTGGTCTGGCTAGCGTTATCACTGCCGTTAGCAGTTGGCAGGGAAATGACGAGCTCTTGGTAATGGGTAAAGGTAGTTGAGATCATTAAAAAAATCAGAACTACCAAGAGCACATCAATAAACGGAATGAGATTAATCTCGGGCTCAGGACTTTGGGTGCGAGCACTCAAACCCAAAGAGAAGCCCCCTTTTTGGGTGGCTGTTTTAATAGCCAAGTTCGAAAGCCAACTCATTGGGTAAAGAGTTTTTTAAATAACTGGCGAGTAAATTCTTCACACTCGCGTTGACGCTGGTTAGCTATCGCACGTAAACCTCGCCAGGCTGCCAAAGCCGGAATCGCAATCAGTAGGCCAAAGGCCGTGTTGTAGAGCGCCACAGAGATGCCGTGCGCAAGTTGTTGAGGGCTGGCTGCTCCGCCATTGATTGCGCCTTGACTGCCAAAGATCTCAATCATGCCCACCACGGTGCCAAAAAGACCCAGGAGCGGCGCAACGGTCGCGATGGTAGCCAAGGCTCCAAGATAACGCTCAAGCTTATGCCAGGTCGCTTGGGCAATGGCTTGTAATTCTTCTAAGGCTGCCTCATTTGATGCGCCAGAGATTCTCTCTTGTAAAACCCCTGCTAGGAGTGGCATCGCCGGTGAAAGCCGAGCAAGGCGCTCGACTTCAGAGCTGGGAACCGTTTTGCCAGATTCGAGCTGACTGGCTAGGGTGAAGGCAGTTTCCAGTGATCCTGAGGGGAAGATCTGAATTTTGCGCAAATACCAGGCTCGCTCAATCACAATGGCAAGCCCAATAATAGAAATGATGAGAAGTGGCCAAATCGGCCAGCCAGCAGACAATAAGATGGTGTACATAGACTGGTACTTTAGCCCAATTGCCTTATCCCTTTCTGAAAGCTGCCCTGTGGATAACTCTGTGCAAAACTTTTATAAGGCCTTGATCTGGGTCAAGAATCGAGGCTGGCTTGGGTCGAGAGATGGAGTGTGCAGCTATTTTGAGGTCTCAATTTAGTTCATATAAATCAATGGCTTATAGAGCTACTGTTGGAATAATGCGACGCACTGGGTCAGCGATTACTTACATTGACTTTGGTCTATTGGCTCTAATATGGGTCTGTGGATAGTTTATGGGCAGCAAAGCCTCATAGTTTGAGAACACGCGAGAAAAAATGTCGGAAATATCAAGGGAAGTCCTGTCGGTTGGCGATCTAAACCGCGCCATTGCAAGCTCATTAGAGGCGCAATTCGATACCGTCTTGGTGAGCGGGGAGATTTCTAACTTCAAGGCATATGACAGCGGACACTGGTATTTCTCATTAAAAGATGATGAAGGGCAAATTCGCTGCGTGATGTTTCGGGGGCGTAATAGCCAGGTGGGCTTTATGCCCCAATCTGGAGATTTGGTGGAAGTCAGTGCCAGTTTAGGGATGTATGTGCCGCGAGGTGATGTGCAGCTGACCATTCAAGGTTTACGTAAAGCGGGCATGGGCGGCTTATACGAAGCCTTTCTTAAACTCAAAGCCAAACTCACTAAAGAAGGTTTATTTGATCTAGAGCGTAAACGTGAGATTCCAAGTCATCCGCGTGCGATTGGCATCATCACTTCTCCACAAGCAGCGGCGCTCAAAGATGTGCTCAGCACCCTCCAAAGAAGAAGTCCACATATCCCGATAGTGATTTATCCCACGCTCGTGCAAGGCCCTGATGCGCCTGCTGGAATTATTTCTGCTATTCAGAACGCCAATCAAGAAGCAGCGGTTGATGTGATCTTGTTGGTTCGGGGAGGCGGGAGCATTGAAGATCTGTGGGCCTTTAATGATGAGCAGCTCGCTTACGCCATTGCAGGCTCAGTCATACCGATTGTCAGTGGCGTAGGGCACGAGACCGATGTCACCATTGCAGACTTTGTCGCCGATCTGCGGGCGCCAACCCCAACCGGGGCAGCAGAGCTCTCAGCACCCCGTAAAGATCAATTGCTGCAAGAGTTAGCAACAATTGAGCAAGCACTCTATCAGCGCTTAATGCAGCGCGTTGAGCGTGAAGCCCAAACCTTAGATCAATTGGCGCTCAGACTCTCCCATGCGTTGCCTAATCCTGATCGGATGCGTGAGCAAATCACTTCATGGCAGACCCGTTTGCAACAAGCGTGGTCAGTACAAATCGATAATTTCAAGCGCAATCAAAATCATTACCAGTTGCAATTAGAGATGCTCAACCCGCAGCGCACCCTAGAGCGGGGCTATGCCGTGATTCTGAATCCAGCAATGCAAGCGATCCGCAAGCCCCAAGACTTAAATACGCAAAACCAGTTTGAAGTACGCTTAGCAGATGGGTCTTCTCAAGTTCGATTTAAGGATTTAAATCCCCTTTAATGCCTACTATCTTTGAGTTATTATACACGTAATTATTTTGTATAATAACCAAGATGACGAACAAAATCCTCTACAAGCCACTCTCCTTATCCGCACAAACGGCTTATGCTGAGCTGCAGGACCAATTACGCATTCAGGCAATTGACAGATTGCGGGCCTTGCCAGGAGCATTTCACCGTCAGTTGCAAAAAGGCCGTTCTTACGTTTATTACGGCTATCGCGACATTGATGGCCGTGGGCGTATGGCATATTTGGGGCCTGAAAATGAGCGTGTTTTAGAGTTGATAGAGAGCCGTAAAAAAGTAAAAGAGGGCTCTATTCAGGATCAAACGCAAAAATTGACTGCTTCAGCTCAAGCTTTGGGTTGTATGGGTACGCTTCAAAAACATTTTCGTGTCATCAACCGACTTGAGCAATATGGATTTTTTAGTGCGGGGGGGATTTTAATTGGCACCCACGCATTTTTAGCGATGGGTAATATGCTGGGGGTGCAATGGACATCTGCACAGCAAACAATGGATGTCGATTTTGCTCATGCAGGTAATAATGTTTCGATTGCCTTGGCTGCCAATATGAAGATTTCTGTTCATGATGCTCTGAGTTCATTGGAGATGGGTTTACTGCCGATTGCAGAGTTCTCTGGCAAAACAGGGGCTCAGTACCGTAATCCCCTAGACCCGGAACTGCGTCTGGATTTTGTTACTGCCGAAACTCGTAGCGGAGGCCCAGTGGTTCTGCCTGAACTAGGCCTTGCACTCGAGTGTTTAAAATTTATGGAGTTCTCTTTGGTTGATACAACCCAGGCAGTTCTTCTGAGTAAGCAAGGTGCTTGTATAGTGAATATTCCTTCACCAGAGCGCTACGCAGTGCATAAGTTAATTGTTTACGGGGAGAGGCCCAATAGCGATCGTGTAAAAGCAAATAAAGATCTCATGCAGGCCGCTGCTATTTTTCAAGTGCTGTCTGATAATGGGCAAATAGAGTTAATTAGGAGAGCTTGGCGCAACGCTGAAGAACGTGGACCAGGATGGAAAAAAAGACTCAATCAGGGTAAGTCGGCGCTCTTAAAACAATATCCAGAACTATTAAAGATCAGTAACGCGTAATTTCTATTGACCGGATTAATTTAAAAAATATTTGGCTCTATCTGCAACTGCACCCCAAAGGTTTCTTGCACCTTGTCTTGAATCTGTTTTGCTAGACCAAGAATATCTTGAGCGCTACCGCCACCATAGTTCACTAAGACCAAGGCCTGTTTGTCGTAGACCCCTACAGGCCCTATTCGTTTGCCTTTGAAGCCGCATTGATCAATCAGCCAGCCTGCTGCCAGCTTACGCTGACCTACTGCATCTGGAAAAGACACTATTGCGGGATATTGGTTTGCTAGCTCGGTGCATTGCGCTTCACTGACAATCGGGTTCTGAAAAAAACTGCCTGCATTACCCAAGACTTTAGGATCAGGCAATTTGCTCGAGCGTATGGCACAAACGGCATTGAAAATTTCTAGTGGGGTGGGGCTCTGATTGGAAAACTGTTTTGCTAGTTCAGCGTAAGTCAATTTTGGGGCCCAGGCTTTTGGAAGTTTAAAAGTGACTTGGGTGATGATGAAACGATTGGGATTCTGTTTGAAGTAACTATCGCGATAAGCAAACTCACACTCGCGATTACTCAAAGTAACAAAGCCGTTTTTTTCAGTATCAAAAGCCTGCACGTTCTCAATAAAGTGAGCGACTTCCAAGCCATAAGCGCCAATATTTTGAATTGGAGAGGCGCCTACGGTTCCTGGAATAAGGGCAAGGTTTTCCATTCCGGGAAAACCTTGCGCAAGAGTCCACTGTACAAAATCGTGCCAATGTTCACCAGCACCTACTCGAATCAATGTCTCTGTTCTATCGCTAGAAATAACTTCTCTGCCAGCAATATCGATTAAAAGGGTGATCCCAGGCAATACGCTTGGAAGAACCACATTACTGCCTCCCCCTAAGACTTGCCAAGGCAGGCCATGAGCTTTGATGTCTTGTAAAAGCAAAGGAATTTGCTCGGATTTGGAAATCACAATCGCTTGCTCAGCGTAGGACTCGATTCCTAAGGTATTGCGCTGCAAGAGCCCAAGCTTTGGCGTGCAGTTGGCAAGGGTTGTGCTTGATGAGGGCAAGTTCATGCCACAATCTTATTCGTCTTCGGCGTTTTGGGAAAAAAATCCCAGAAAATGCTAAAAAAGTGCAAAGTTAAAGTATTCATACAGGAGTGAAAAATGCCCTCATTTGATGTGGTTTGTGAACCCGATATGGTTGAACTTAAAAATGCCATTGAGCAGTCCAATAAAGAAATAGCCAATCGCTTTGACTTCAAAGGTTCGGATAGCCGAGTCGAGCAAAAAGATGAAGCCCTCATTTTGTATGGCGATGATGACTTTAAATTGGGTCAGGTCAGAGATGTGCTGGTTGGTAAGATGGCCAAGCGCAACGTCGATGTGCGTTATCTGAAAGACGATAAGACCGAGACGATTGGTGGCGATAAGCGCAAGCAAACCATGAAGATCCAAAAAGGCATTACCTCAGAGTTGTCTAAAAAAGTCGTTCGCATCATTAAAGATAGCAAGATCAAAGTGCAAGCCAGTATTCAAGGTGACGCTGTGCGCGTCACTGGTGGTAAGCGCGATGATCTACAAGAAGTGATGACTATGTTGCGTAAAGAAGTTACTGAGGCGCCACTGGGTTTTAATAATTTCCGTGACTAAGGCATTGGAGGTTTGACCACTTTACTTGGTGGGTTATGTATATTATAGTAATATACATAAATGATTGATTTTGAGCTAATATTAGGGTTCCAGTGGGACGCAGGAAATGCTTATAAAAATAAGGATAAGCATGGTGTATCGCAGGTGGAGGCTGAAGAGATCTTTTTTAATCAGCCGCTATTGATTCAGGATGATGCTAAACACAGTATTGGGGAAAGTCGATTTCTTGCTCTGGGTATCACTGCAGATGGTAAACAGTTATCGGTAATTTTTACCTTGAGGGTTCAAAGCAGCTTGATCCGTGTGGTTTCAGCAAGGCCGATGAGCAAGAAAGAGAGGGAATTTTATGAAAAAGTCCAATAAAGTAATTCCACAATTTAAGAGCGAGAAAGAGGAGCGCGCATTCTGGGAAAAGAATGATGCTTCAGAATATTTTGATTTATCCAAAGCGGTACGTGTGGTCATGCCCAATCTAAAACCAACTACAGCCTCAATTTCTTTGCGCTTATCTCAAAGTTTTCTAGAGGGGATTAAATTACAAGCAAATAAAATGGATGTGCCTTATCAGTCGCTTATGAAAGTCTGGCTAGCTGAAAAACTAGAAGAGGCAACCAAATAAGGAAGGTTGTTAATCCGCTTTTTAAGGTTGAACACCTTGATTAATCAATCAAGCCAACAAGCCATCGACCAATTTTGCGATGCTTGTTGGTTAGAAGATGGCCTTTCCCAAAACAGCCTAGCGGCCTATCGACGTGACTTACTGCTCTTTGCGCAGTGGCTCTATTTGCAAAATAGCAAAATCGATTTATACGGCGTAGGTGAAAAAGAACTCACTGCCTATATTGCTTCTAAGCGCAGTGACAAGGCGACTACGGCTAATCGACGCTTAACCGTCTTTAAAAGGTTTTACCGTCATGCGCTGCGCATGAATTTAGTGAAGGCAGATCCTTGTTTGGGATTGCGTGCTGCTAAGCAAGCCTTGCGTTTTCCGAAGACACTCTCCGAGGCGCAAGTCACTGATTTACTCAATGCCCCAGATATTGATACGCCTTTGGGACTGCGGGATCGCACGATGTTAGAGCTCATGTATGCCAGTGGCCTGCGTGTTTCTGAAATCGTTTCCTTAAAAACGATTGCCATAGGCTTGAATGAAGGCGTTGTGAGGGTGGTAAACGGTAAGGGCGGTAAAGAACGTCTTGTGCCTTTTGGAGCAGAAGCAGGGCAGTGGTTGCGTCGATATTTGGCCGATGCCAGAACTTCGATTCTGGAAGGTAAAACCAGTGATGCCGTTTTTATTGGGCGTCATACGGGCGGGGCGCTGACACGCCAAGCCTTTTGGGCCTTAATTAAACGCTATGCATTACAAGCCAATATTCCTGTGGCTTTATCACCGCACACCTTAAGACACGCATTTGCAACGCATTTACTCAATCATGGTGCGGATTTGCGGGTCGTACAACTCTTATTGGGACATGCTGATATTTCGACGACCCAGATCTATACCCATGTAGCGCGTGAACGCCTGAAATCGATTCATCAGCAACACCATCCGCGAGGTGCATGACCATAAGTGGTTAAGATAGGGTTATGGATCCTTTAGTCTACTTACTTATTCCCATTGCTTATTTGATTGGTTCAATTTCTTTTGCCGTGATGGTGAGCAAGTGCATGAACTTGCCCGATCCTTATACCTATGGTTCCGGTAATCCGGGCGCCACTAATGTACTGCGCACCGGTAATAAAAAAGCGGCTGTACTCACCCTGATTGGCGATGGTGCGAAAGGCTTTATTGCGCTAGTACTGGCTCGCTGGCTCTTAGGTGATGACACTTTGGTTGGGACCTTGAACTCTTGGGTCCTCTGTGGCGTTGTCTTGGCGGTATTTTTAGGACACCTCTTTCCCATCTTTCATGGCTTTAAGGGTGGTAAAGGAGTTGCAACAGCCTGCGGTATTTTGTTTGGGATCAACTGGATATTGGGCTTAGCCACATTAAGCACTTGGTTGATTGTGGCTTTTTTTACCCGATACTCATCTTTGGCGGCGATCTGCGCTGCCATCTTTGCTCCGGTGTATTGCGTCTTTTTATTTGGTGTTGAGCCGATGGGCCTGACTTTGACAGTCATGTGTGTATTGATGCTCTGGCGCCATCGCAATAACATCGTCAAATTATTGGATGGATCCGAAACGCGGATTGGTTCAAAGAAAACCTAAGAAAGAAAACACATGACCATCGCCTACGCTTGCATCCTCTTCATGGGTTTGTTGCCTTATGTCGCTGCTGGAATTGCTAAAAAAGGTTTTCAGAACTACGACAATAGCCGGCCGCGTGAGTGGTTAGCAAAACAAGAAGGTTTTCGAGCAAGAGCCAATGCTGCTCAAGCCAATCTCTTTGAATCCCTGCCATTATTTTTTGCTGCGGTCATCATTGCGTCCATTGCGCATGCTCCCCAAGCCAATTTAGATCTGCTATCGATTGCTTTTGTCTCTACCCGTATCGTTTATCTGATTTGCTATGTCGGTAACTGGCCTACCGCAAGATCCATTGTGTGGACCTGCGGTATCGCCTGTATAGTCGCGATCTTTTGTCAAATTTAATTATTCATCACCTACCTTTATGCCAACTAAACCCATCCCTAAAAAAACAGTAGCAAACAAGCCTGCGACCAAGCAGGCGTCTACTAAGCAAGTCGTGAGCAAGAAAACGGCTCGTGCAGTTAGTAAGAGTGATGCTGGCACTCCCTTATCGGTCATTATTCGCCGCCGCATTGAAGCGCAAAAGGCGCGCTTTCATGCCAATGACAATATTTCTGCGTTTATTAAGCCCGGTGAGTTAGAGGGCTTGGTTGATGAAGTAGCGCAAAAGATGCAAGCCGTTTTAGAAAGTTTGGTGATCGATACTGACAATGATCACAATACCAAAAAAACGAGTGAGCGCGTTGCTAAGATGTACGTGCAAGAAGTCTTTAATGGGCGTTATGTAGAGCAACCCACCTTAACCAAGTTTCCCAATGTCAGTCACCTCAATGAGCTGATGATTATTGGTCCGATTACAGTTCGTAGTGCTTGCTCGCACCACCTATGTCCTATCATGGGCCGCATTTGGATTGGGGTCTTGCCCAGCAAAACTTCAGCTTTGATTGGTTTATCTAAGTACTCTCGCTTAACGGAGTGGGTCATGTGTCGTCCGCAAATTCAGGAAGAGGCTGTGGTCGAGCTAGCCGACATGCTTGAGAAAAAGATTAAGCCCATTGGCGTTGCGGTGGTGATGGAGGCCGATCACTTTTGTATGCAATGGCGCGGTGTGAAAGATCGGGATTCCAAAATGATTAATAGCGTGATGCGCGGCTCATTTTTAAAAGATCCCAATTTGCGCCGAGAATTTCTCTCCTTAATTGATAAGCGTTAATTGAAAAATAGTTACTGATCAATATTGAGCTGATGCGCAACTTACTCTCCAACTTACTCTCCATCATCTGTAGCTTGCTTTTGTTTGGGCTGCTTGCGTGTTCAGGACCGCAGTTCCCCAAGACCAATAGCGATCCAGCTAAAAATAATGCCAAAACTTTCAATCAAGATTTAAATGATTGTCTTGACGCTTATCCTGAAGCTCCAAGCGGGTCTCATATTAAGCAGCGGATTTCCTGCATGAACCTCAAAGGCTGGCACTAATAGCCAAACAAAACTAGCCAATTTTCTTTTGAGAACAATTCTCAAGTAAATAGTCAATGAAATCAAACTCTTAAGTCGTCTGCAACGCGAGTAAATCTTCTGTTTTATGATTCCTTCAGTTTCTTGTGTTTACCCTTAACTCTCTGGAGATCGTATGCAAAAAAGTCGTCGCCAATTCATGATTCTTTCCGCCACTGGTGCTGCTACTTTGGCTTTAAACAGCAAAGTTCAAGCGCAAGCGATGGTTTCCCCTACTGATCCCCAGGCTGTTGCATTGGGTTATGTAGCTGATGCTTCTAAAGTAGACAAAGCAAAATACCCCAAGTTTGTGGCCGGTTCCCATTGCGGTAACTGTGCGCTTTATCAAGGCGCTGCTGGTTCTGCTGCTGGCGGCTGCGCATTGTTTGCTGGTAAGCAAGTGCACAGCGCTGGCTGGTGCTCTGCATACAATAAAAAGGCTTAAGTTAGGCCTAGCAATAGATCTATCACCTGCATTGGTGATCACAGTCAAAAGCCACCCTCGGGTGGCTTTTTTCTTTTGTGAATTAGAAACCTGCTAAAAAGAAGACTATGCCTACCCTCAAAGAAACCTTCAAGCACTACTCCTTTTACCTTGGGGGAGATCAGCCTAGCGTGAGTTGGCAGGAGCGTGCCAGGACTGTTTTGGGTGCGTTTATTGGCATAATGTTAGTGCTCACCATTGCTAAGTACCTTGGTGAGACAGTAGGTATTGATGAGTGGCTAATGGCCTCTTTGGGGGCGAGTGCATTGCTGGTTTTTGCACTTCCGCAAAGTCCTCTAGCCCAGCCGTGGGCGGTGATTGCCGGTAATACGCTCTCAGCTTTAGTGGGCATCACCTGCGCCCACTTTACGGACTTGCCCATTTCAGTGACTTTGGCGCTAGCCGCTTCGCTGTCGATTTTAGGGATGTTTATGCTGCGCTGCCTGCACCCACCAGCTGCTGCAGTTGCCCTCATTGCTGTACTTGGGCATGTTTTGCATTACCGTTATGCTTTTTTTCCAGTGATGGTCGATTCGGTACTCCTTATCGTGGCAGGAGCCATTTATAGCAACCTGACGGGCAAACCGTACCCCAACCACCCTAAATAAGCGTTCAGGAATAGGGCAATTCAATCCTATTGGACTTTGCCTGCAGCGATTGAGGCTTTGCAATCCTTGATGCTGTAGTTCTGAAATTTGCCAAAGTTCTCTTTACGAACCGATTGACCGCATTCTGAGACCGAATTGCGTAAATTGATTTTGGGGATATTGCCTGTGCTCATGAAAATCTCCTCTATTTTTTATCAACAGCCTACAAAATTGAAATACCTGCCCCTAAAAGAGTTTGCCCTAAAACGGGATTGACCCCATCAAAATGATGCTATATACTTATGCTATATACAAAGGAGGCGTTCATGGCTATTACTACTTCCACAGTTTTTACCAACAATCGCTCTCAAGCAGTGCGTCTACCCACTGAGGCTCGTTTACCTGATGCGGTGAAAAAGGTCATTGTGCGCACCCGTGGCCACGAGAGGATCATCACCCCTATTGAAAATACCTGGGACCATTTCTTTCTTAGCGGCCCACTAGTGACTGACGACTTTATGAGCGAGCGTGGAGAGCAAAAACCTGCAGTTCGAGAGTCTCTCTGATGATCAAGTATTTACTTGATACCAATATCGTGATTTATGTTCTCAAGCGCAGGCCCATTGAGGCCCTGGAAGCCTTTAATAAAAATGCCAATCGTATCGCAATTTCAAGCATCACCCTCTCAGAGCTCATCTATGGCGCTGAAAAGAGCGCCAATGTCGATAAAAATCTTGAGGCTGTTGAGGATTTTGTGAGCCACCTTGATGTTTTTTCCTATGACGCTAAAGCATCCCAGCAGTATGGGCAAATTAAAGCTGGCTTAGAGAAGCGTGGGGAACTTATCGGAGAGAACGACATCCATATTGCTGCCCATGCAATTAGCCAGGGCCTTATTCTGGTCAGTAACAATTTAAAAGAGTTCAAAAGGGTGCCAAACCTTGCGTTAGAGAATTGGGTTTAAAAGCCTATAAAATCAATCCATTCAGAAAATTAGGATTAATAAGCCTTATGACAAGCGTTACCCCCGTTATCCTTTGTGGTGGTTCCGGCACGCGTCTTTGGCCTTTATCTCGCTCCGGCTTTCCAAAGCAATTTTTAGTTCTGTCTGGCGGCGACTCAAAACTCAGTTTATTTCAAGAAGCGATTGAGCGTATCAATGCAATTGCCAATCAAGACATTGATTTAGGTCCAACCTTCATTGTCACTAATGAAGAGCATCGTTTTTTGGCTTTAGATCAGCTGCGTGAATTGCCCGGTATCAAAGCCACGCTATTGCTAGAGCCTATCGGTCGCAATACTGCACCGGCCTTAACTCTAGCAGCCTTTCAGGCGCGCGATGGCGGACCCAATACTGAGCTTGATCCAATTTTGGTGATTACCCCCGCGGATCAAACCGTGCAAAAGACAGCTGCTTTTGTAAAAGCCTTACAAGATTGTGTTGCCATAGTAGATGCTGACCAAAGTAAAAAAACCATTGCGATTTTAGGGATCACACCTACGGCTCCTGAGACGGGCTATGGCTATATTCAGCGAAGCAAGGAGCAGGGCGCTCATCATGAATACACCGTTGCCAAGTTTGTGGAAAAGCCAGATAGCAAAACTGCGCAGGCTTATTTAGTTGATGGAAGCTATCTCTGGAATAGCGGTATGTTTGTCCTGCGTGCCAGTACTTGGTTAGCTGCTCTTAAAGAATTTAGGGCCGATATTTTCGGTGCTACAGAAACTGCTTGGCAAGGTAAAACAATCGATCAATCTGGAGATGTGGGTTTTGTTCGTCCAGATAAAGAGTTGTTCAAAACAATCCCGAGCGAATCGATTGACTATGCAGTGATTGAAAAATGCCCAGGCAGCTCTTTCGTAGTCAAGATGGTTGAGTTAGATGCGGGCTGGAGCGATCTGGGAGCATGGGATGCCGTTTGGCAAGTGGGTAGCCAGGATAGCAATGGCAACGTCACGAGTGGCGATACCTTACTCTCGAATACTAAGAACTCTTTAGTCCACGCCAGTACCCGTTTAGTCAGTACCGTGGGTATTGATAATTTAGTGATTATTGAAACAGCGGATGCCGTATTAGTAGCCGATAGAGCAAATAGCCAGGATGTGAAGCAGATTGTTTCTCAGTTAGAGGCGCAAAAGCGGGAAGAGAAAAACCTCCATCGTAAAGTCGCTCGGCCTTGGGGTTGGTATGACAGTGTGGACGAGGGCGAGCGCTTTAAAGTTAAACGTATTCAGGTTAAGCCCGGCGCAAGTTTGTCATTACAAATGCATCATCATCGCGCTGAGCATTGGATTGTCGTTAAAGGCATTGCAGAAATTACCAATGGCGATCAAGTCATTACTCTGAATGAGAACCAAAGCACTTTTATCCCACAAGGCCAGACCCATCGCCTAGCCAATCCCGGTAAAGAGCCTCTAGAAATTATTGAGGTGCAGTCTGGTAGTTACTTGGGTGAGGATGACATTGTGCGTTTTGAAGATACCTATGGTCGTAGTTAAGATAAAAAAGAATCCATAAGAAAATCACTAAAAAATAAGAGATAGCAATATGACAAGCAATAAACAAAAAGTCGCTTTGATTACCGGCATCACCGGGCAAGACGGTTCTTACCTAGCAGAGTTCCTGCTAGAAAAGGGGTATATGGTCCATGGCATAAAGCGCCGCGCCTCTTCTTTTAATACTGAGCGAGTTGATCATATCTATCAAGATCCACACATCAACCATCGCCACTTTGTATTACATTACGGTGACTTGACTGATTCCAGTAACTTGACCCGCATCATCCAACAAACTCAGCCAGATGAGATCTACAACTTGGGTGCCCAAAGCCACGTTGCGGTTTCTTTTGAATCGCCCGAGTACACGGCAGATGTGGATGCGATTGGACCCTTGCGGATTTTGGAAGCTATTCGTATTCTGGGCTTGGAGAAGAAAACCCGTTTTTATCAAGCTTCTACCTCAGAGCTCTATGGCTTAGTGCAAGAGATTCCCCAAAAAGAAACGACACCGTTCTATCCCCGCAGTCCTTATGCCGTAGCCAAGCTCTATGCCTACTGGATTACTGTGAACTACCGCGAAGCCTATGGCATGTATGCCTGTAACGGCATTCTCTTTAACCATGAATCTGAACGCCGGGGTGAAACCTTTGTTACCAGAAAAATCACACGCGGTTTATCCAATATTGCCCAAGGCCTAGAGCAATGCTTATACATGGGCAATATGGACGCCTTGCGTGACTGGGGTCATGCTAAAGACTATGTCCGTATGCAATGGTTGATGTTGCAACAAGAGCAGCCTGACGATTTTGTCATTGCTACGGGTGTGCAATTTAGTGTTCGTGAATTTATTATCCGTAGTGCCAAGCAATTGGGCATCACCATGCGCTTTGAGGGTAAGGCAGAGCAAGAGCAGGGCATCGTTGCTGTTGTTGAAGGAGATAAAGCCCCTGCACTCAAAGCCGGTGATGTGATTATCAAAATTGATCCTCGTTACTATCGTCCAACAGAGGTCGAAACTCTTCTGGGCGATCCAAGCAAAGCCAAGGCGAAACTGGGTTGGGTGCCTGAAATTACGATTGATGAGATGATTGTTGAGATGGTAGCGAATGACCTTGATCAAGCTAAACAACATGCGCTTCTAAAGAAGCATGGCTTTAGTGTGGCGATTGGTAAAGAGAATTAAAAATAAGAATAAATTCAAAAGAAAAGCAAAAAGAAAAAACATCGTGCCTACTGATTTAAACCAAAAGATCTATGTTGCTGGCCATCGGGGTATGGTTGGGTCAGCCATTGTGCGTAATTTAGTAGCGCACGGTTATAACAACATTGTTACTCGCACGCATGCTGAACTGGATTTAACCAATCAAGCACAAGTAAAGGTCTTTTTTCAACAAGAAAAGCCTGCCCAGGTTTATTTAGCAGCAGCTAAGGTCGGCGGTATTTATGCAAACAATACCTACCCAGCTGAATTTATTTACCAAAACCTCATGATGGAGGCTAATGTAATTCATCAAAGTTTTGAGGCTGGTGTGAAAAAACTCCTCTTTTTAGGTTCAAGCTGCATCTACCCTAAATTGGCATCGCAACCGATGGCAGAAAATTCCCTTCTTACTGGTGAGCTTGAATCTACCAATGAGCCTTATGCCATTGCAAAGATTGCAGGCATTAAATTGTGTGAGAGCTATAACCGCCAGTACGGCCAATCTCATGGGATTGATTACCGCTCGGTGATGCCAACCAATTTGTATGGTCCAGGCGACAACTACCATCCTGAAAATAGTCATGTAATCCCTGCGCTGATTCGACGCTTTCATGAGGCGAAAGAAGCCAATGCTCCAGAAGTAGTCATTTGGGGAACGGGTACTCCGAAGCGTGAGTTTCTTTATGTGGACGATATGGCCGCTGCTTCAGTATTTGTGATGGAGCTCTCTAAAGCCATCTATGACCAGCAAACCAGCCCAATGCAAAGTCATATTAATGTAGGTTTTGGTGAAGATGTCACTATTGCTGAGCTTGCAAAGGCAGTTGGCAATACCGTAGGCTATAGCGGTCAGATTAATTTTGATTCTACAAAGCCGGATGGCTCCCCTCGGAAGTGGATGGACTCTTCGCGTTTAAATCGTTTGGGCTGGAAAGCCAAGATTGATTTAAGTGCGGGTTTAGCAAGAGCCTATGCTGACTTCTTGCAACACACAGCTGAGAAAATTACTTGAGAATCGGCTTTCACACCAATAATTTGTCGTTTCGGGGCGCAGAGATTGCCGTCTTTGATTACGCGCTGCACAACCAGTCTTTACTTCAAAATGAATCACTGATCTTTTATAAAAGCCATCTGCCTAGCGAACCCACGGTAATCGAAAAGTTCTCTAAGCACTTTAAGCTTTTACCTTATCAAGATAATCAACACTTAGCTCGCTTAGCGGATCAAGAAAAAATTGATTTACTGTATTTCATTAAATCAGGTGAGCGTGATGGCGACATCATCAGCAATGTGCCTTGTGCAGTTCATGCGGTATTTCCAACCAAAGTAGAGCAGTTTCATGGGGATAAATTAGCCCTTGTATCAGAGTGGCTGTCTAAAGAATATTCCAATGGCAAAGTACCGTTTGTGCCGCACATGATCGATTTGCCAAACGTAGAGGGGGATCTGAGAAATGAGCTCAATATTCCCAAAGATGCTACTGTTCTAGCTTGCTATGGTGGACAAGATAGCTTTAACTTGCCTTTTGTGCATGAGACGATTCTGAAGGTGTTAAGCAAGCGCAAAGATATTTACTTTGTCTTCATGAACTTTGCCCCCTTTGCCCAGCATGAACGCCTGATCTTCTTGCCCGGTAACTCAGATATGCAATACAAGATGCGTTTTATCAATACTGCTGATGGGATGATTCATGCAAGAGGAATTGGTGAAAGCTTTGGACTGGCATGTGGCGAGTTCTCAATTAAGAACAAGCCGGTGATGACCTATGCGATGTCCCCACAACGTAGTCATATCGAAATCTTGGGAGATAAAGCACTTCTGTATAAAGGCAGAAATGATCTAGAAGAGCTCCTCCTAGGGTTTAACCGAAAATGGCAATATGAGAAGAATTGGGATGCCTACAGTTTAGATTTTTCTGCGCAAGCGGTGATGCCAAAATTTGATGAGGTATTTATCAAAGGCGCAAACTTTGATCCTAAGTCGATTAATGCACTGGATAAGCTGGCAATTGAAGGCTATCGCTTTAAGCGAAAAATTCGCAATCTTCTAAAAAAACGCTATTTATAAAAAGCCAAGCATGAGGATTCGAGCCCAACTAATGAATACTGACTTGCTAGTTCGCATTCAAGCAGTTTTATTTGCCGTTTTATTTGCCATTTGGGCGCTGCCAGAAACCATTTTGATTCGCAATGTTTGCTTAGTGCTGGGCGGATTAATTGGTATTTATCAAATTTATACTTACCGCACTTGCCTGGCCAATAAAAAAGCGGTTCCCATTTTTTTAATCTGCGCGCTATTTATCTGGGCTACATTTCATTTACTTTTTCTGAGCAATAACTTTACTTTGCAGTTAGCTGAATATGGAAGCATATGGAAGCGTAGTCTCATTGGTGCGATCTTTGCCCTGGGTTTTGGCTTGGGTATTGTCAATGCTTCATCCAAGACAGGACAATGGGCTTGGATTGTTTTTTATATCGGCCTGCTCTTACCCACGCTGATATACATACTCAAGTTTGGATTGCTGTATTACGAGAAAAAGAGTGGTGTAAATGTCGGCTCCTACTGGCATATCTATATTGCTAAAACTGCGTATATGGGCTTTTGTATTCCCGCGCTTGCAGTTGCACTTGGACAGATTTACATTCAAATCACAAATGGCAAATGGCTGACATGGCCAAATTTTGTGTATGCAGGCACGATCCCAGCAGTCCTATTTGTTTTTTATGCCGAGAACATTAAAAACGGGGTGCTTTATTCTTTCCTTTTTATCGCAATCTTTATTGGATTGTTAGCTTTTAAATACTTCAAAAGATTCCCAGTCAGAATCGGCATTTTATTAGTGCTGATTCTGTTGGGTTCAGGTTTATTTATAAAAAATCACATTAAGCAGAATCATTCTTGGGAAACTTTTCTTGCTGATGCCAAGGTGGCAACCCAGGATGAAAATAGTGAATCTTGGCAGTGTCAGGTTTCTGGAGGAAGTTTGCCGACAAATGAACTGGGCGAGCAAGTTTCCGATACCAATTACTCCCGAGTTGCTTGGGGCATTAATGCATTGAAGTTAATCCCTCAATACCCTTTGGGTTATGGTCTAGTAGAGCGATCCTTTGGACATATTGGGAAGCAAGTTTGGCCTGGGTCGTGCTTAAGCCAAAGTCATAGTGGATGGCTCGATCTGACTTTAGGTATTGGAATACCAGGCATGTTGCTATTATTGGGGTCGCTGATTATGAGTCTGAAAGGATTGCTCAGATTCAGGTTTGAGACAATTGAGCATCTTGTTGAATGGAGGTCGATGTCAGCATGTACGCTAATTTGCTTTGGATTGATTTGGTGTACGACAGAGATTAGTCAAAAAGTATTTTTTGATGAATTGGTTTTCTTTTTGGCATTTGCCGGAGCTATCGTAATGGTCGGAAAGCCCCCTATTGATCATGGGCGGCCATTTGAGAATTAATTACATATCCCAGTTTGACCCCATGCTTCATCGCGGTGGTGGAGAAATGATTGCATGGGACGTTATCCAAGAGGGAAGGGCACGTGGACATACTTTTACTTTTACTACGGTTCGCCCTGAGTCTAAATTTGAGTTTGATGAGACAGCCCATTTTGATTTACTTGTAGATGTATTTAACAAACCTCATTCGCTAAAAAGTTTGGGGGCTTGGCGAAATTTTCCAGATGGTCTGCTAGAAAAGGTTATTAATAGAAATCGTTTTATGCATCTGCATAATGCTTATGCAGATATTTGCAATCTTCCATACTTGCCTTGTTCTGGAAATGCCAATCCACTATGTTTAGAGAAGAAAGGCATTGGTTTACCCCTTCGTATTGCATTGAAAGATTTTGGCGGCACTTGTTTTTCCTCTAAAAAGTTAGTTCGAGATCTATTTTCCAATTCAATGTTAAATATATTTCTTTCGCCTTTGCACCAAGATACTTGCCTAAAGGTGATGCAGCTTTCCGAAGCTAAAAATAATTATGTCCTAAAGCCTACGGTAGATACCAATCTTTTTTTTAATCGTGAATTACCACGAGATATCGACTATTTATTTGTCGGCGTGATTAGCGAAGCAAAAGGGTTTTATGAAATGCGAGAATTGTTTCGAGATAAAAATATTCATCTTGCTGGGAATATTTATCCAGGATTAAAGTTAGATTTTGGAACCTACCATGGCAAGATTGCTTATGACCAAGTGCCAATGCTTATGAACCGAGCCAAAAATTTTGTTTTCCTGCCTCGATGGCCAGAGCCTCAAGGTAGAGTAGTGATTGAAGCAGCTCTTTCTGGATGCCAACTGATTACTAATGATAAAGTTGGGGCAACTTCATTTACTTTTGATATTAGTCAACCTAAAAACTTTGGCAATCCTACCCAGGAGTTATGGGACGAGATAGAAAATAAGGTATGAACTCACAAATAAATCCAACGATTAGTATCATTATTCCCGTATTGCACTGGAAAAGGCCGCTGAATAAAAAACGTTTTTTTATGCCAAGACAAACAATTGTCGAAACTTTGGCGGATATTAAAAAGAACGTTCAGGTTCCCTATGAGGTCATTGTGGTTTGCAATGGACAGGATCCGGAATTAATCGAGTTTGTTAAAAATTGTCCTAATATAAATAAATACTGTCTCAATAGTGTCAATGTAGGAGTGGCTAGATCTTGGAATATGGGTACACAACTGGCAGAAGCCACAGTACTTTGTTATCTCAATGATGATGTATCTGTCGGCCCTGGGGCATTTGAGGGCTTATATCAATTACTTATGTCGGATATCAATATTGGACAGGTTGGTCCAGTGGGCGCCCTTTGGGAGGGCGCAAATCATAAGGCATATGTGGGTCAAAATGAATTAGCGGATGCCGATGCAATAGCGGGTTTTTGTTTTATGTTGCGTGATTCCATTTATAGGAAACTTGGAGGCTTTGACGTTGCTTATACACCTGCCGGCCTCGAAGAAATTGATATGAGCTTCGCCATTAGAAAGGATGGGCTTCGTTGTGTCGTCATGCCTAATCTAGACATTAATCATTACCACCATCATGGTGTGAGTGCGTATTCAACCGATATAAAATTTATGTCTAGCTTGATAAATACTGCCGATCTTCACGAGAAAAACCTAAAGTATTTTAAAAGAAAATGGAATATTTAGAATGCTAAACAGACTAATCCAGCGGATCTTAGTACGGAAAAATGTTATTTACGATAAAACTTTTTTTCAAGATAGTTGGGTTTCCAACTGGAATGAGTTGCAGTTCGTTCTACAAGCGCTTATTAAAGAAAATCATTCTTGGAAAAAAATACTAGATTTTGGTTGTGGACCGGGAATTATGATTGATCTGATGAATGATGGTGATATACAGTACATGGGTTGCGACTATTCTGTTGAAGCACGAAAACTATATTTGGAATGGTTTGGTAGGAATCCTGATTTATATTTTCAGACAATTGAAGAGATAATACTAAAAGAGGTAGATGTCTTAATTACCTTCGATGTATTTGAGCATATGGCGGATCAGGAAATAGACCTTCTATTGGAAAAATGTAAATCTATACCTAATTATCTTTTTAATATTAGCCGTAACCGTCGAATTCCGGGGCATATAAATATAAAATCTGACTATGCCTGGTTATCATTTTTTAAACGTCACAACCTCACTCTTGATGATCAAAATACTAATTACTTAAGAAATTACTATTTAAAATTGAGGCCAAACCATCAGGATTTATGGCATAAAAATTTGTTTGTTCTTAGCAAAGCATAGTGAGAGCATTCATATATGAAGAATATCGATAATAAGTACTATCAAATCGCACGTGGTGATATTTCTAGGTTAGTGCCTTATGAATGTAAAACAATTTTAGAAATTGGTTGCGGATTTGGAGCGCTAGGTGAAATATTAAAAAGTAGGGATGGTGTTGTAGTTGATGGAATTGAAATTAATCAAAATGCGCCTCAATTTCTCTTAAAAAATTACCGCCAATTTTGGATTGGAAGTGTTGAAAATTTAATTTTACCCAATCATTTAGAGTATTATGATTGCATTATTTTCCCTGATGTTTTGGAGCATTTAATAGATCCTTGGGCTGTTTTTGCCACGTACCTTGAATATTTAAAGCCCGGAGGCTTTGTCGTCGCCAGCATTCCCAATATACGAAATCTTGCAATTATTATTCGATTAGTGGTATCTGGCCGATGGGATTATCAGGGGGCCGGAATCTTAGATAAAACCCATTTAAGATTCTTCACTCGTAAATCAATTACAGAAATGTTTGAACATGAAGATCTTAAAATTGAAAAAATTCATGTAAATAAAGATAATTTTTCATGGCTTAAAAAGCTGTTGACCGCTTTACCCAATGCGATCATTCCGGATCTGGGTGTCTGTCAATTCCTAGTTGTAGCCAAAAAAGATCAAAAATAATGATCGCATTTTGGGGGTTAAAAGGAGTTGGGAAAGGCTTAACATACTTAGTTTCACTTTCTGCCTTGGGTTACTTGTTTAGCTTTGGCACACAGATTCTTTTATCTTACTATTTCGGAGTATCGGCCCAAGTTGATGGATATTGGATTGCCTTTAGTATTTTTAATTTAATGACATTCCCGCTGATTCCAATCCGGGAAGCTTTAGTACCTCAGATTCATTTGCGGATGACAAATGGGTTGGATGCCGCCGCAAGGTATTTATCTCAAATCATGTTGGTAGTTTTAATTGTCGCTTCTTTGGGGTGTGTTTTTACATACCTTAGCGGAGCTACTCTTATTTCTCTGATTTCAGATAAAGATTCAAGTTTAGTTCAAGGCTATGCTGAAATTTCACTGCTGTGGCTCGCACCTGCAATTCTTTTTTTTGGTGCTTCAGAGACATTAAATGCAGTTTTGACTTCTTTGAATCGTGTAACTATTCAGTCAATCTCTAGGGTCGTGGGTGCAGCCTCAATTTTTTCTATTATTGGTATTTTCTCTGGCCTATTAGGCCCATCAATTTTAGCAATTGCTTTTTTGATAAGCCAAATTCTTACATTTTTTATTCAGCTATTTATTTTGAAAAATGCTGGCTTCAAGTTATCATTTTTTTGGCCTATTAATTTAGGAAAACAGTTCTACTACTTTGCATTTTCGATCCTCATAGGAAATGCTGCAATGCAGTTATATTTACTCTATGAAAAGAAAATCTTTTCAGGCTTTCAGGTTGGTCTAATTTCCTCATTTCAATATGCAGTTTCTATAACTAATACTGCTATCGCTATTTTTGGTATGGCATTAGCTAATTTATACTTGCCAAAATTTTTAAATCATGTAAAAAATGATAGTACTCTAGCGTTTATAGAAGACCTTTTCTATGCTATGAGAATAGGAGTAATTTTTTTTGGTTTTTTCTGTAGCATTGTTTATATTAATTCAGATTTTATTGTGAAGATATTTTTGGAGCGGGGTGCATTTGATTCTGCTGCTGTTGCCAGTACGGCAGCATGTCTGCGCGCAGCAATATATTCAGCTATACCAATAGCCATAATTAACTTGGGCGTTCGATCATTGCTTTCCCTCAACAAGGGAAGGATGATTTTATTAATCAACTTCTCAATTGCCGCTATAGGGATAGGTGCCCTAACAGCAAGTCAGGTTTATGAGAATTCAGAGATTGCAATCTTTAACTGGCTATTTGCAAATGTAGCAGGCATGGGGTTGACGTTTATTTTTTTAATAAAGGCACTTAATATTGATATCAAAACAATTATTAAGGGATTATTTTGGTCCTCTAAGTACGTGGTACTTTTATTTTTTTCAATCTTAAGTTTTCAGTACTTCTCCAAAGCGCTTGCCAACGAAGAGTTAGTTAGCCCTCTAAATAGGATCTTTGCTTTTGTAGGCTTCAGTATTATGTATTTACTAATATCCTATTTCTTTGGTCTGTTAAAGTCAGCACCAAAAGAGTAAGAGCTAGCAATAAAATGAGAATTTTAATTGATGTAAAAAACTTGGCGCTGTACAACGGAGGAATTGCGCATTGGTTTAGACAAATTCTTCCTGCTTGGTTGGATACATCTAATATAGAGAATGAATTTATTTTTTTATGTCCTGCTGGGGCGCACCTAAGAGTTCCAGAATTTGAAAGGGGTCATATATTCGCCAATAGATGGCCTGATTATCTTCCTAGAAAATTACGCCATATTATTTATGATAATTTTTTGTTTCCTATCGGGGTTGCTAAGATTAAACCTCAGATGATATTTTCCCCATATCTAGATGTTTTGCTACCCGCTAAATCAAAAAAAATATATTCTGTTATGGGCATTTTGGATTTATGTCATATCGATGTACCAGAAGAGTATCCCTGGGTTATACGATTTTATTATGTTTTTATGATGAAGAGAAATCTGAAAAGAGCTCATCATGTCGTTACAATTTCACAAACTACACGCAATAAATTGATTAATACATTAGGTATTCAGTCAGATAAAGTCTCAGTTATTTTAAATGCGGTAGAACATGATTTTCAGTTTTTTATTCCAACAGATAGAGACATTGAAAATTTTCGTGCTAATTTAGCTATAGGTGATAATAAATTCCTGTTGTATACCGGTGGTATGGAATATAGAAAAAATATACCTCGATTAATTGAGTCAATTGATCATCTCTGGAACGAGGGCTTCAGAATTTCATTAGGAATTACTGGGACCATATCTGAAAAATGGCTATCTATATTTCCCAAAAATTTTCTTTTGCAGAGGAAAATCATTTTCTTGGGCCACTTAGATTTAAAGAACTTACGTATTGCTTATGAAGTAGCTGATGCGGTCGTTTTTCCAACTTTAAACGAGGGATTTGGTAGATCCTGTCTGGAGGCGCAAATTTGTGGCACTCCTTTAGCCTGCTCAGACATCCCTATTCTTCGCGAGGTATCTGGTCATTACCCAGAGTATTTTGATCCATTAAATGTTTCGGATATAGCAAGGGCTATTTTGATAGCCGTTGAGGGCGGCAAGAAATCCCCAGTAATCGATGCTAGGTTTTGTGCCTCATCGGTGATTGACTCGTTTGAAGTTTTAATGAAGAAGCTTGAAGGCGAAGCGCGGGCCTTATGAATCATAAACTTATTATTAATAAACGCGCCCCAATTAGTGTAATTATCCCATGTTACAGGGCTTCAAAAACAATTCAAAGAGCGCTCGAATCTATATCTAGCCAAACTGTTTTGCCAGAGGAAACTATCCTTGTAGATGACTTTAGCGAGGATGGTACGTATGAATTTTTGAGAGAGCTTGCAGAGCACTTTGCTCATTTGAATGTCAGGGTTTTTAGGTTGTTAAAAAATCAGGGCCCGGGGATTGCTAGAAATATGGCTTGGGAGCATGCAACTCAGCCATGGATTGCTTTTTTAGATGCAGATGATACATGGCATCAGAAAAAAATTGAAATTCAATACTCATGGATTAGTAACAGGAAAGATGTCCTATTGTGCGCTCATAAGACAAGGTTCTTTGATGAGGCATTAGTTGATACATTTAGCGACCTCCATGAGCCTAGGTTGGTAAGTTTGCGGGAGATGTTGATTTCAAACAGAATTCCAACTCGTTCAGTAATGGTGCGTAGAGATATATCCAATAGATTTTTGGGAAAGAATTTTACAGAAGACTACCAACTTTGGATTGAGCTTATCTTTTTTAGGGGTCATGTCTATTTATTAGATGAATATCTTGCATATAGTCATGAGCCTGAATTTTCTACCGGCGGATATAGCGGACAAATTTGGGTACATGAAAAGCGAGAGCTTGCCACTTTAAAATCATTGTATAGGCAGGGAATAATTAATTGCCTAACTTGGTTACTGGCTTCAGCTTGGTCGTTTATTAAATATATTCGAAGGCGTATTATTAGATTGCGGACTCAGAAATATGCCTTGTGAAAAAAAAAGGATCCTAATATTAGCCGCATCCCCCCTCACAATCGAGTTTTTTTTTCGACCTCATTTAATGTTATTGGCAAGGGAATACAATGTCTATTTAGCCTTCAATGAGAATAATGATGGCTATGTTTTGCCCCTGAATCTTCCAGTCACTCAAATTCAATTGGATATTGCGAGAAAAGTATCCATTGTGGACGATATCAAATGTTTTTTTCAGTTAATTCAACTTTATAAAAAGTATAGATTTCATATTGTTCTGACCTTGGTGCCTAAAGCGGGCTTCCTGGGTATAGTTTCGGCATGGCTGATGAAAGTTCCCGTCAGGATTCATATTTTTCAAGGAGAGGTATGGGCTAATGCTCATGGACTAGCTAGAAAAATTTATAAATTTGCCGACACTTTAACTGCTCGGTGCTCCACTCATATTTTGGCTGTAAGTCGGTCAGAGAGATCTTTTTTGGAAGGCTCGGGAGTTGTCAAGCCTGGCCAAATTACTGTGTTAGGATCTGGCTCAATTGGAGGGGTAGATCTAAAAAAATTTAATTCAAGAAACTATTCGCCGGCAAAAATTCGGGAAGAATTAAAAATAGCTGTAGAAGATATTGTAATTATTTTCATCGGGCGAGTAGTTAGGGACAAGGGTATATTTGAGTTGGTAGAAGCATTTAGCTTGCTTTCAAAAGAATATACAAACATCCATCTTCTCATTGTTGGTCCAGATGAAGAGGGGATTTCTTCGACCTTACTTGACTCCAGCTACCTCAACACTAATAAAATAACTATAGTGGGGTATGTGCGCAATCCAGAAAAATATTTATCTGCGGCAAATTTATTATGTTTGCCATCTCACAGAGAGGGTTTTGGTATGGTTGTTTTAGAGGCAGCAGCCATGGGGATACCAGCTATTGGCAGCAATATTTACGGTATCTCAGATGCTATCTTGGATAAAGAAACCGGCTTACTTTCTCATAAGGGGAGCGTTCAATCTTTGGCTGAGAGTATTAAAAATATAATAGATGATGATGAGTTGCGACTTAGTTTGGGTCATGCTGCTCATGTCAATGTGCAGAAAAATTTTGATGCTGATAAGGTGGTAATAAGTTACGTAAACTTTATTAGAGAGGTTGTCAATAAGTGCTTTACGAAAAAATGAAGAGGATTTTTGACTGTACTGTAGCTGCAATAGCATTGGTATTGTTGTGCCCATTGCTACTCTGCATATGGATTATGGTAAAAGTAACCTCTCCTGGACCTGGGCTCTATTGGTCAAAAAGGGTCGGGATTAATTCTCGCCTATTTTCTATGCCGAAATTTCGTACAATGAGATCTGATACCCCTGAGGTTGCGACAGATTTATTGGATGATCCGACTCGATATATAACTAGCATTGGAATCTTTCTAAGAAAATCTAGTCTGGATGAATTACCTCAATTATGGAATATTTTGATTGGAGATATGAGCTTAGTGGGTCCAAGACCAGCTTTATTTAATCAATATGCCTTAGTTGAATTGAGAAGGGCTTTTGGGATCGATACCCTAAGACCGGGATTGACGGGATGGGCGCAGATTAATGGAAGAGATCAGATCTCTGATCAGGATAAGGTAGTCTTTGATAATGAGTACCTGCTTAAAAAATCATTTCTATTTGATTTGAAGATATGTACTTTGACCGTATTTAAGGCAATTGCCCGAGAGGGAATTCTTCACTGATGGATACCCAAATTAAATTAGCCCTTCTATCTTTTCCTAGGCCATTAAAGAGACTATTAGTTGCTATTGCTGATATTACTTGCGCAGTCTTGGCTACTTGGATCGCATTTTTTTTACGCCTTGGTGTTTTAATTCCGATCTTTGATTTTGATGTGGCTCAGACCATCATTTTTTGGAAGGCAATACTAGGATCCTTAGTGATTTTAGTGCCCGTCTTTAGTTATTTTGGTTTATACAAGGTTATTTTTAGGTACTCTGGATGGCCATTTTTGGTAACTTTGATAAAGGCAATTCTTGTCTACGGGTTACTTTATACCTCACTGTTCGTAATCATTGAAGTTGATGGAGTCCCAAGACGTATTGGCTTAATTCAGCCCTTGATGTTATTTTTGCTTGTTGCTCTTATTAGATTGCTCATTAGTGAATATCTAGGAAGTAGCTATCGTAATCGTCTTGCTATTGGCGCACTTCCAAAAGTATTAGTTTATGGGGCGGGTGATGCTGGGCGACAGATCGCGAGAGTTTTAAAAAATAACTCACAAATGTGTCCCGTAGGATTTATAGACGATGATAAAAAACTTTGGGGAAATACTATTCTTGGGTTGAAGATATACAGCCCAAGTAATTTGAATCATCTACTGCCGTCCTTAGAGGTTTCAACTATTTTGCTTGCAATACCTTCTGTAGATTTTAGAAGGCGCACTCAGATTATTAATGAATTATCAAAACTGGGCATAGCAATAAGAACCTTGCCAAATTTAACAGATTTGGCCATAGGACGAGCTGGTATAGGCGACATTAATGAGTTAGATATTCAGGATTTTTTAGGCAGAGAAATGGTCTCACCAGACATTAATCTGCTTAATAAAAATGTTTCAAAAAAAGTAGTTCTGGTCACTGGAGCAGGAGGATCAATTGGTAGTGAATTATGTCGGCAGATTGCAAAGCTTAATCCAGCAAAATTAATTATGGTTGACCATAGCGAATTTGCCCTATATGAAATAGCCGAAGAGCTGGAAAAAAATACTCAAATACAGGCATCTTCAATACTTGGATCCGTTAGTGATCGCTCAGCAATGGATGTCTTGCTTGATACTTATAGGCCTGAAACCATTTTTCATGCAGCAGCATATAAACATGTTCCTCTAGTAGAGAATAACATTGTCCAGGGCGTTAAAAATAATGTGTTTGGAACAGTGGTTGTGGCTGAGCTGGCCATTAAATACGATGTAAAAAATTTCGTGCTCATTAGTACCGATAAAGCTGTTCGACCAAGCAGCATAATGGGTGCAACTAAACGTATTGCTGAAATGTATTTGCAGGCTATGGCCGAAAACTTGAATGAAAGCAATAAAATTAATTTTTCAATAGTTAGATTCGGAAATGTATTGGATTCATCCGGCTCAGTAGTGCCGAAATTTAGACAGCAAATTAAGAATGGCGGCCCCATTACTTTGACCCATAAAGAAGCTACTCGATTCTTTATGACGATACCCGAAGCTGCTCAGCTCGTAATTCAGGCATCCGCTTTGGGTGTCGGGGGGGAAATATTCATTCTGGACATGGGACAGCCAATTAAGATAATGGACTTGGCAAAACGAATGGTGAATTTATCTGGTCTACGATCATATGAGGTGGACGCGAAGCAGGTTGATCAGGCTGGCGATATTGAAATTCAAGTGATCGGACTAAGGGCTGGAGAAAAAATACACGAAGAGTTAGTTATTGGCGGGGAAATGAAGGACACAAGTCATCCTAGGGTATCAATGGCTTATGAGGGTTATATACCCTGGGATAGGTTATCAAAAAAACTTAATACATTAGAGCTTCAAATAAATCAGGAGTCAGTATCTGGCGTTAAAAAGGTTTTGCTTGAGATAATTAACGATAAAGAAGAGGTCATTCGCCGCAATGATTAATTGGACTTTCTTATCGTGAATAAAATTCAATTCAATCAGAATCCGCCTAGATTAATTGCGCTTGTTTTATTTGGACTAGTTATGGCAATTTGCCCCATTATTGGGGAATCTTTTAGAGGTTTCTCGCTGCCAGCCCCACTCTTTGTGATCATAGCTATTTTTTGTGGTGCATTTTATATTGGAAAATTCTATCAATTTTTTATAGAGAATAAGTTTTTTTGCGCAATATTTCTAATGACTTGTTTGTATTGTGCAGTCTCAATTTTTCTTTTTAAGAATAGGCCCTATTGGATCTTAATTGATCTTTTGCCAATTGCATTGGTTGGTCTCGGTTTCTATCTTGGCGTCATCTTTTCAAAATTTATTACGACAAAATTTTTTTTAAAATGCATTGGATTTATATGCCTAGTTTTAGCTATTAAGGCCTTATTGGTTCTGGTATTTCAAATCCCACTTGTCTGGGACGGTTCGAGTTTTTTTTCTGGAGTAGTCGACCCGGGTGGAAATGGTAATACCCGGGTTATTTTAAAAGGCTCAAGTATTTTCTTGTGCATTACTTTTTTTATTTCCTTGTATTGGATCATCGGCGGTAAGCGAGATTTGATGTTTAGTTTAATCGGCTGGTTTATTCTTACAGCCTGTTGTCTGCTGCTTTTGCTGAATGGCACAAGATCAATACTTCTTGGAATATTAGCTGGATTAATATTGGCAACTGGATTCAGTCGAAAAGAAAAGAAATCTTTTTATTTTTTAGTATTTTTAAGTATTGTGATTGGGGTAGTAATTTTAAATTTACGCAGTAATGAGGTAGATGGCTCATATCCAGCAATTTCAGCCATCTCATCTATAGAGGCTGCTAAGTCAGTTGGCGTCAGCTATAGATTAATGGAGGCACAGAGAATTATTGATGGCGTTGGCGGCAATTATCTTTTTGGAAATGGCATTGGCAGTAGCTTCTTCTTCCCGCAGGTGGGGGTGGGATCAGAGGTTGAAATGAATTACGCTCACTCCCTTCCTTTATGGCTATATTTGAAGGGCGGACTATTTTTCCTGGTACTTTTTTATAGTCTCTGCGCATCTTTTTTGATTCGCAGATATAGATATATTGCGCACATAGATAGAAATGACGGTATGGCCATCTATTTTTTGGCCATACTAGCCTCTATTATTGTTGTAGATATATTTACAAATCAGTTTGCAACAATATCGGGTAGTTTTTATCTTGGGTTAATTGGCGGTTTTTATCCAGCAGAAAATTTAGAATAAATCATTTGACTAGGCATGCAAGAGAGTGAATAGAAAACTAATACTTTTTGAGTTAAATGAAATTAATTTTGATGTAGTTCAAGAATATGTTTCCTTAGGAAAATTTAAAAAAAATAGTGCATTTTTTAAAATACTTTCTGGAAACTTTATCAAGACAAGCTCGGAAGATAGTTATGAGGAGCTTGAACCCTGGATTCAATGGGTTTCCGTTCATACCGGTCAGAGGTATAAAGACCATAAAGTATTTAGATTGGGAGAAATAGAGAGCTATCATGAGCCTCAAATTTTTGAAAAAATCGAGAAAAAAGGATATTCAGTAGGATGCATTTCACCCATGAATGCAGCGAATCGTTTAGACCACCCAGCTTATTTTATTCCCGATCCATGGACAAATACTAAATCTGACGGGTCATTTTGGGGGGTCACTTTATCTTCGGTTATCAAGCAAGTGGTTAATGATAATTCTCAATCAAAAATTACTAAGAAAAATTATTTTTATATTGGTATGGCGCTTTTGAGATTTGCAAGACCTATAAATTATAAAAAATATATTCAATTGGCAGTAAGAAGCGTTAAATATTCTTGGAACAAGGCACTCTTTTTGGATTTATTGCTTCATGATATTCATTGTAGTTTTTTTGAGCGGCATGGCAATAATTTCTCTACCATTTTTCTTAATGCTGGAGCACATATTCAGCATCATTACTTTTTTAATTCTATCGTTTGCCGATCAGCGCTAAAAAATTCGCCAAGTTATGCGCCACCTGAGGCTGATCCAATTTTCGACATGCTTGAGCTGTACGATCATATTTTGTCCTCATACTTAGAGATGAACGAAGTTGAATTAATTATTGCTACAGGACTTTCTCAAAAGCCATACGATCGTAAGAAATTTTATTATCGCCTGAAAAACCATGATAACTTTATGTGTCAACTGGGTATAAAATTTGACCGAATCCAGCCAAGAATGACTAGAGACTTTTTGGTTGAGTTTAATAGCCCAATTTCGGCTAAGCTTGCAGAGGATGCTCTTTCAAAAATTCTTGTGTTACCTGATGGTTTACCGCTATTTGGCAAGATCGAAAATCTGGGTAAAGATCTTTTTGTAACTTTGACATTTCCCAACGAGATAACTAAAGATTGCTATATTTCTTTTAACCATCAGAAAATATTTTTAATCCACGACCTTGTGTTTGTGGCGATTAAAAACGGTATGCATTCTGATGTGGGATATGCGTTTTTTAGCCCTGGACTTCAAAATATTGCTCCAAAACAGGGCTCGCATGTCAAATCAATCTTTGATGTTATTGACCAATACTTCCAGTAAATTTACTTATTAAAAATGGAGTTGTTATATGCAATGCGTATTACTGCTGGGCGGGTATGGAACTCGACTGGGTTCGCTAACCAAAGATCTGCCAAAGCCACTTGTACCAATAATGGGCAGACCTTTTCTTGATTATTTGCTGGACTTGCTAATACGCAGTGGATTTAAAGATTTTCTTTTTTTGAATGCATATCACTCTGATCTGATCGTAAAGCGATATACCAATTCTTACGCTAGGGGTATTACTTTCAAGCACTCAAATGAAGCGGTTCCTATGGGCACTGGAGGCGCTCTTTATAATGCTCAAAAGTTTTTAGATAATCGATTTATAATGATAAATGGCGATACTTTTTTGCCTATGGATTATGAAGCATTTTTTCAAGAGGTTAAGGAAAATTCAAAACAATATATTGTTGGAACAAAAAACCTAACTTCGGATGAAAAATACAATATAAATGTTAAAAGTGATTTCTTAATTGAATCTATAGGTAGTAACGATTCAAACTATATTGATTCTGGAGTATATTGCTTTGATAGTTATTTTTTTAAACAAAAATATGCTAAATTCCCGTTTGCCTTAAGTAGCGCCTATCCGGAAATGATTAGTCAAAATAAATTAAATTTGTATGAAACTAAAACCCAATATTTTGATATTGGAACACCTGCTAGATTAGAAATATTCCAGAAATATTTAGAAAGTTTGTAGACGGTAAATGAAAAGTAGAGACTATTTACACAATTTAAAAGCCGCCTTTGCCAATTTAAATTATGAGGCTATGGATGATGCAATTTTAGCCATTAGAGAAACTTGGAAGAGCGGTGGCCAAATCATTACTATGGGTAATGGGGGTAGCTCACTTACTGCCCTTCATTTTATAAATGATTGGAATAAGAGTATTTATTTGTCCTCGGGCATCTCCTTTAGAGGTAGAACTCTTCTGGATAATATTGGGCTAGTTATGTCATATGCTAATGATATTAGCTTTGAGCAGATTTTTGCAGAGCAGTTAAAAAATATCCTAAGACCAGAGGATTTAGTCATTGGTATTTCAGGCAGTGGTAATTCCAAGAATGTTATTAATGGAATTCTCTATGCCAATTCTATTGGTGCAAAAACCATTGGTTTATGCGGTTTTCAAGGGGGTGAGCTGAAAAATATCTCACAGATTCCTGTTTGGGTGAATGTGCAGGACATGCAGCTTGTTGAAGATATTCATGCTATATTTGGGCATATTGTTATGAAGGCTTTATGTGAAAAATAGTCCCAAAATTTTGGTCTTAGAGCCACCTGCCACCTCAATTCATGGAAATCAGAGAATATATGGCGGTAATGGTAGTAATAAGAGTGATTTTCGTAAGGCCCCATTAGACGTAATGTGGATGTCTGGCTATTTGCGTACTAATGAATTCGATAACGAACTCTTGGATGCCAATAATGCAAGAATGAATGCTGAGTCGGTGATCGACTGGGTACAAGCCCGAATGGGATCTGTTGATTTGGTCTTTATGTCTACATCCACTTCCACTATTTACAAAGATGCACAGATGGGGGCCATGCTGAAAAGCACTTTCCCCAACGTTATGGTTGTAGCATTTGGAACGCAGGTGATGGCTCTGCCAGAAGAAACCCTGCGAGAGTCCCCGGGCTTTGATGTTGCAATATATTCTAATGAGTGGGAGCAGGCAGCGTTATCCGTTGCTAAAAATCTGGGATCTATAGGATCTGCTGACGGAATTGTTTACAGAATTGGTACTTCGGAGTTGAGACGAACCCCGCCCATTCCGGTTCTTCACAACTTGGATGATTTAGGGTTCCCTGCCCACGATAAATTAATGAAAGAAAATTATCGTGATCCAACTATGCGCCGCTATCCGAAAACTATGGTCCAGGCAAGTCGTGCATGCATAGCCAAATGCAACTTTTGCTGTCAGCCAGCCTTTTTTGGAAATGTCCTGAAAAGAACTCCAGAGCATGTATTGGATGAATTAGAGTGGGTGCAGTCCTTGGGTTTTAAGGAGGTCTATTTTAATGATGCAACCTTCACTTTTGATCATGATTGGAATAGGGCGATTTTTCAAGGAATGATTGATCGCAAGATTGATCTGGTTTGGTTCTGTACTACTCGAGCGCATTGTCTTACGCCCGAGATTGTAAAACTGATGAAGCAGGCTGGTTGTCACACTATTGGTGTTGGCATGGAAAGTGTTGATGATCAAGTTTTAAGAAATATTAAAAAAGGTGTAACAAGAGATACGGTCAGAAAAGCAATTAATATGATCAGGGCTGAAGGGGTTGATGCACTATTGTTTTGCGTTCTTGGTTTTCTTGGGGAGACCAAGCAAAGTATGAAAGAAACATTAAAGTTCTTAATGACAATCCCAGCATCGTTCATTACTCTTGGTATTGCTGCGCCAGTCCCAGGCACCCCTTTCTTTGATGAGATGGATAAAGCTGGTTATCTCAAGCATAAGCAGTGGGATCTATATGATCCGCTATTGGAGCCTGTCTTTGATTACCCTGAGCTCAAAGGGGTCGAAATTTTTGAGACTGCAGCCTACGGCTTGAGAAAATTTTATTTAAGACCCAGTTACATATTGGATCGTGTTAAAGCTATTAGGTCGCCAAGGCAATTTTATTCTTATGTTACTAATTTCTTTGGATTTATGCGTAGATACGTATTTAGAAATGTTTCCTAAAAAAGGAATTTTATGAAAGTACTTTTTCTAAACCCGCCATTTAAAACAGAGTATGGAAAATATTCCAGAACCTCCAGAAGTCCAGCGATTACTAAGAGTGGCACTGTTTATTATCCTATATGGTTAGCTTACGCTGCCGGGGCTACTGAGAAGGCTGGCCATGAAATTAGATTGGTTGACTCATGTTCTGACTTACTCAATTTTGAAGAAACAATTAAGGTGCTCAATGGCTTTATTCCAGGCTTGATTGTCTTAGATACAAGCACTCCCAGCATTTTGAATGATATAGAAATAGCTCGGAAACTAAAAAGTCATTTCGAGGGAGTCGTAGTGGCAATGATGGGTACGCACCCTACAGTTTTAGATGAAGAGACGCTGACAACCGCTGGTGGTGCTGTAGATATTATTATAAGAGGTGAGGCTGATGAAACGGCCGTTTGCTTAGCAAACGCTCTCGAGGGAGTAAACGTTAAGTCGGTAAATCAACTTCAGGAGAGGTTGCAAGATATTTTGGGAATCTCGTATTATTTGGAAGATAGTTTTTATAAGAATGAAGCAAGACCACAAATAGAAGATTTAGATAGCTTACCTTTCGTCTCGGAAGTCTATAAAAAGCATTTAAAAGTGGCAAACTATTTTTTTGCCCCTTCTGATTATCCCGAAATTCAAATCATGTCCGCCCGCGGTTGTACCCACAAATGCACTTTTTGTGTTTATCCCCATGCAATTCATAATTTGAAATATAGAATGCGGTCAGCCAAAAATATTGCTGATGAGTTTGATTGGATTGCCGCAAATATGCCTGAAGTTAAAGAGGTGGGCATCGAGGACGATACTTTTGCTGGAAGCGTGAAGCGAGTCCATGAGTTTTGCGAGGAAAAGATTCGAAGGGGTAACACGGTTAAGTGGTATACAAATGTACGTGCAACATTAAAGTACGAAACAATTGCCTTGATGAAAAAGGCAAACTGCGTTCTTTTAACTGTGGGTTATGAGAGCGCAAATCAGGGTGTCCTCGGCAAGATGAAGAAGTTGATGGATGCTTCTTCGATCAAAAATTTTTCAATGGATGCCAAAAAAGCTGGAGTCTTAGTGCATTCCTGCTTCATGGTCGGTAATCAAGGTGATACAAAAGAAACTCTGCAAGAGTCTCTGGATTTGGCATTGCAACTTGAAGATGACACAATGCAATTTTTCCCGCTGATTGTTTATCCAGGAACACCAGACTATGTTTGGGCAAAAGAGAATAATCTCATTACAGTCAATACATACGATGAGTGGGTTACAGAAGAAGGCTTACATAATAGTGTTGTAAGAATGCCTGATATGTCATGTAAAGAAATATTAGATTGGTGTGATGCTGCTAGGCGAAAGTTTTATTTGAGGCCAAAATATCTTAAATATAAGTTAGTGCAAACAATTTTTGTGCCTAGTGAGCTGGTCAGAAATCTCAAAGCTGCGAGACGTTTTGTTAGATTTTTAGTTTTTGGGACATTTAACACTGATGTTAAAAAATTAAAAAATATTTAACCAATGAAAATAGTATTTTGGGGCGCTTTAGCGCTCCTTTTTTTTAGTTATATAGGCTTTGCCTTATTGGTCTATGCTGTTGCCAAGGTATTTAAGAGGAATCAGTGGAAATTTTCAAGAGAATATATCCCAACTGTAACTATCATTGTTTCCGCCTATAACGAGCAAGAAATCATCCAAGAGAAGATGGCTAATCTGCTCAAGCTCAATTATCCAGAGGATAAGCTTGATATTATTATTGCCTCTGAATCAACTGATAATACTAATAAAATTATTGAAAATAACCTGGATGGAAAAATCAGGCTACTCGCCTTTAGTGGACGAATGGGAAAATCCCATACTATTTATAGGGTGATGCGAGATGTAAGGTCGCAAATTGTCATATTTTCAGATGCAAATAGCATGTATGAAAAAGATGCGATTCAAGAGCTGGTCAAGTATTTCTTTAATTCAAGCATTGGCGGTGTAATTGGGCAACTTAAATATAAGATTACAAATTTAAATAGTGGCACCAGTGGAGAGAATGTTTACTGGAAAATTGATAAATTTTTTCGATTAGCCTGTAATGAATTTAAGGGACTAGTGCCTGGGGTCAATGGAAGTATCTTTGCGATAAGAAGAGAGTGCTACTTCCCTATTAATGAATTTAGATCAGATGATTACGAGTTGCCAATTAAAATTGTTAACAGTGGCCATAAGGTAATTTATAACCCACAAGCGATCGCTTATGAGTCCGCTAGCGAATCCAATAGTCAACAAATTAACAGAAAAATTCGTATCGCAAGATGGAACTTTCAGGGATCATTGATATTATTGGTAGATGCTATAAATAAAGGGGTGTATCTCTCAGCGATTCAAATTATCTTTACAAGATTGATAAGATACTTTGCGCCTTTTATACATTTGTTAATGCTGTATGCCAACTATCGACTCTTAGGTGATGGGGCTTTATATAAAGCACTATTTGCTCTACAACTAGCTACAATTTTACTGGGCGTGATGACGATTCTATTTGGCAGTTTAAAAAATCGCTTTCTTTTATTTATTGGTTATTATTTAATGATGAATTACGCCGCATTTATGGCCGTTATATCGTCTTATAAAATCATGAATATGTGGGAAAAACAGCGTAAATGATAGTTGTTAGAGCGCCCTTTAGAGTAAGTCTATTTGGGGGCGGGACTGACTTACCTGCTTTTTATGAAAAAAACCGCAGGGGATCAGTAATTAGTTTGTCGATTGATAAGTATATGTACATTATTGTGCATCCATATTTTCATGAAAAAATACGTATTAAATACTCAAAAACGGAAGATGTTGAATCTGCCGAGCTGCTTAAGCATCCTATCGCAAGAGAGTGCCTAAGTGAGTTCAGTATTGCAAAAGGGGTTGAGATCGCAAGTATTGCGGATATCCCTTCCGGTACTGGGCTTGGCTCATCAAGTGCTTTTACAGTGGCTATGCTAAAAGCTCTTTATGAATTTAAAAATATCAAAGATATTTCAAATGAGAGCATTGCAAAACATGCATGTGATATTGAAATATTTAAGCTAAATCAGCCAATGGGAAAGCAAGATCAATACGGAAGTGCAATTGGTGGATTAAAAAGGATTGATTTTTATGCCGATGGAGTTGTGGATATTAAAAAATTTGATCAAACCATAGGGAAAAATCTTGTTAATAAATTGCTTATGTTCTATGTAGGGTCGCCCCGCTCTGCAAATGATATTTTGCAAATTCAATCTAACAATATGACTTCAATTGAAAAGTATGGCTTTGCAAAAAAGTTATTGGAGATTAGTGATGGAGCATATGAAGACCTCTTATCCGATAATTATTCTAAAATTGGAGATTCTCTTGATCAATCCTGGAGATTAAAGAAGAAGATGGCCGCTGGGATATCAAATTCATATATAGATGAAATTTATGAATTGGGAATGGATGCTGGCGCCCGTGGTGGAAAATTACTAGGTGCAGGAGGGGGGGGATTTATTCTTTTCTATTGTGATGATGATGGAAGCAAAAAAGCCGTAAGAGATGCGCTGCCTTCATTGAGGGAACTTTCACTAAACATGGATCATGATGGCGTTCGAGTATTAAGTAATGCTTAGATTGGCGGTCAACTACTTTCTCATTAGAGGGGTTGGCTATATTTATAATTTTTACATTATCTATATAGTTTTTTTTAGAACTGAGAATAGCTCTGAGATACTTTTTTACAACAATCTGATTGCCATTTCTACTATTTTTTGTGTTGCAGCAGAGGCAGCGATTGTAAATAGCAATGTTTTTTATGAAAAGGTCTATGACCTATTTGTCAATAAAAAAGTATTGATTTTAATTCATTTTCTTTTTATCTTATCCTTTATAAAAACCAATCTATGGACAGGATTGCTATTCTGTATTCTATATTCTTTTGCCAATGGAATTCTTGTTAAAAATACTGCTTTATCAGTCAGTTTAAGGGAACGGGTTCTTTTGGCTGCATCAAGGATTGTAAGTTTTGTGGCAATTATTCTAATGCAATTCTTTGCTGTAGAGCCAGTGAGGATTGTCTATGCAGCAGTTTTGTTGCCATTATTCGCAACTGGTATATTTATATTTGTATTGGGGAAAATGGACTTCACAATGCAGGTGAGATCACCAGTAAAAATTGCCTCTACGGTAATTGTGTTCAACTTAATTAATGGAATTTTTTTGACTAATATTTTAAATAGCGACGTCAATAATTTTATATCTAGAGCGTATTCATTTCTATTTAATAATTTATATACAACGAAATTTATATCACTAAAAGTGGACTATTTAAAGCGATATAAAAATATATTAGTGATTTCAATACCTCCAATTGTTATTTCTAGTGCTACTTATTTTTTTGGGGATTTAAACTATTTAAGTTTTGCTCTAACTGCTAACTTTCTCTGTTTTTTGAGTTATCTTGCCGTCAAAAAATATTACATCTAATAATTGCTATTACTTCTTAGAGAATCCTTAACCATCCAGGGGTTTTGAATTTTACAATTCGGCTATAAAGGTAAATATAGAGGACACAGAAGCAGGCAGCAAAAGCAAAAAGGACTACCCCATTACTCCAAAATATTAGTGATGGTACTGTTGCTAAGGCTGAAAGAGTCCAAAGATATGGAGATGTTTTTACATTCCTGGCATGATTTAGGTCTGACTGATTTAGATTTTTTATTTCATTTTTATCTGTTTTCTGGCAGAGTACGCGTCGATAAATCAGTGAGTGAAAATGTATGCCATCTGCGATTCCTGGATTTTTACCTTGATGTACAAAGCGACGCCAAATTGTAAACAGCGTTTCTAGAATCGGGTAGATGTTTGTCAAGACTGCAAACCATGGGGAAATTGCCTGATTATTGCCAACCAATAAAATTGATAGCGTAGCCACCCAAAATCCAATCAAATATGCACCCCCATCACCGAGGAATATCAGTCCATTTGGATAGTTGAAAATAAAAAATCCTAGGATAGCTCCTATCATCGCCGCTGAGCAAGTAATGATAGCTACATCATTCACTCTAAAGCCAATATAAGCGATTGAAGCTAATGCAATAACTCCAATCATGCTCGAAAGACCATGAAATCCATCAATAATATTGTATGCATTGCTTAGGCCAACAATAGCAAAGATGGTAAACGCAATTGAAATTGCATAGAACGAGAGTATAGATTGGAAAAGAGGTAAGCCGATATTCTGAATCGAGGCATCTAAATACAAACAAGCAGACAGTGCTCCGAAGCTAATGCCAGTGAGCCTAGCAATGATGCCGATTTTTTTTGTAATATCCTCCAAAAATCCTATCAAGAAAACCGGTAACGCACATACGGTTAGGGTGAGTAAAGTCATGCCACTACTTTGATCTTGGAAATATCTAATTATGGAGCTTAGAATAAGGGCGAAATATATAGCGAGTCCGCCAATACGTGAAACTTCTTTGGTGTGAAATTTTTGCGGCCCAGAACTAATATTATCAGAGCTAAGGTGCCTATGAAGATGATTATTTTTAATAATCCAAAGCGTTCCCAATAGGGAGAATAGGGCACTAGCAATCAAAATAATCATGCTCAATTCTACTTTTATTTTTTGTTTTTTTCTATTTTTTTGGCTTCAAATTGCTATTTATTCAATAAATTGGGGGGGGTAGATTCGTTTAGTGTATAAATTTGTATTAATTTGATTAAATTAAGTTTTGTATAATTCGTCTATAGAAATCATCATGAATATTGATAATGACTAAAATACAAAATCCTAAGTTGCCTTCAGATCAAAAATTTGGATACACAATTGGCTTGGTTTTATTGACTACTTCTGGGTACGGCTACTTCCAGCTATCTCATGTATTTACTTATTGCGTTTTTGCAGCAGCAATTCTTTTCTTATTATCAACTGTATTTTTCCCTAGTTTCTTAAAGCCTATTAATGTAATGTGGTTTGAGTTGGGACTCTTTCTTGGGAGGGTAGTAGGCCCAATCACGCTTGGCCTCATATATTTTTTGTTAATCACCCCAACTGCTTTTGTAATCAGACTTTTTGGCAGGGATGAGCTAATGCTTAGGAAACGTAATGTCAGCAGTTACTGGATTTATCGGTCTCAAGACGATCGAGATTCCTTCGAGAGTCAATTCTGAGGAGTCATTATGAGATTTATTCGAGAAATGTAGACATTTTTGAGTCATCGAAAAAAGTTATGGCTATTCCCGATTATTTTAGTGATGGTGTTATTGGGAGGGCTCCTCATAATTGCTCAGGGATCTGTTTTAGCCCCGTTTATTTATACTCTCTTTTAGGATCTACATTTGTATATATTAGGCATATCCGCTTTTTACCATGATTCTGCAGCGTGCTTAATTCGGGATGGTGAGGTCATTGCAGCAGCTCAAGAAGAGCGTTTTTCCCGTAAAAAACATGACCCTTCATTTCCCTGCGAGGCTATTAAATATTGTTTGGATCATGCAGGCATTTCACCCAACGAATTAGATTATGTAGTTTTTTACGATAAACCGTTTCTAAAGTTTGAGCGTTTACTCGAGACATATTTAGCATTTGCACCAAAAGGTTTTGGAAGTTTTATCACTTCCATGCCTACCTGGATTAAAGATAAACTTTTCCAGAAATCAATCATCATTAATGCGCTGAAAGATTTGCTGGGTAATGAGCTTAACTGGGAGGAATGCCTACTTTTTTCTGAGCATCACTTGAGCCATGCCGCGAGTGCTTTTTTTCCATCACCATTCGAGAAAGCCGCAGTTCTTACGATGGACGGTGTTGGTGAGTGGGTTACAACTTCTGTAGCAATTGGTAATGGTAATGAGCTATCAATTGTCAAAGATATTCGCTTCCCACATTCTTTGGGGCTACTTTATTCTGCGATGACTTACTACACTGGATTTAAAGTAAATTCTGGTGAGTATAAAGTGATGGGATTGGCGCCCTATGGCTCTCCGAAGTATGTCCAGCTTATTAAAGAACATCTGATAGATATCAAGGAAGATGGCTCATTTGCATTGGATATGAGTTATTTTAATTACTGCACTGGCTTAACCATGACAAATCAAAAATTTCATGATTTGTTTGGTGCCCCCCCTAGGGAGCCTGAGTCAATACTGACACAGAGAGAAATGGACCTTGCTGCGTCAATTCAAGCAGTGACAGAGGAGATTGTAATTTTGCTTGCTAGGGGGATTGCACAGACTACAGGCATGCGTAATCTATGCCTAGCTGGTGGCGTTGCACTAAATTGTGTAGCTAACGGCAAGCTTATTAGGGAAAAGATATTTGATCGAGTCTGGATTCAGCCAGCAGCCGGAGACGCTGGGGGTGCTATTGGCGCAGCCTTAGGCGTTTACTATCTTCTGCTGAAGAAGCCCCGTTTAATTTCTATCAATGGTATTGATGGCATGAAAGGGTCTTATTTAGGGCCTGCATATAATTCAGAACAAACTCAGGCGGAATTAGACAAATGCGGTGCTATCTACAGCATGTATAAATCTGAAGAGATGATTGCCAAGACTGCTCAGGCATTGGCTGATGGTAAAGCTATTGGTTGGATGAGTGGACGCATGGAGTTTGGACCACGCTCTTTGGGCGCCAGAAGTATTTTGGCAGACCCACGATCGCCAACAATGCAAAAATTATTAAATTTAAAGGTTAAGTATAGGGAATCTTTTAGACCATTTGCACCCAGCGTGTTGCGTGAGGATGTAGCCGATTGGTTTGATCTGCATGAAGATAGCCCCTACATGTTGCTAGTGGCTGATATAGCTGAAGCGAAAAAGAGAAGAATGTCTCCTGAAGAAGAAGCCTTATTTGGGATTGAGAAGTTAAATAGCTTACGATCTTCAATACCATCTGTGACGCATGTAGATTATTCGGCAAGGATTCAGACTGTACATCAGGAAACAAACTCACCGTATTACAGTTTAATTAAGCATTTCAAAGAGCTAACCGGGTGCCCAGTTCTCGTGAATACCTCATTTAATATTCGTGGAGAACCAATTGTATGCTCTCCAACTGATGCATTCCGATGTTTTATGGGGACCGATCTCGACCTTTTGGTAATTGGAAACATCATGCTTGAGAAGAATAGTCAGGCCAAAGGTTTAGTTGCAAGTTATAAGGACGCTTATGAATTGGATTAGTGCATTTATTCATAAGTACTTATCTTCTCTTATTATCTCTGTGTTCTTATTTCTGCTTGTCGATTTCTTCTTTGGCGGGAGCCTGCTGCATTATGCGCAATCTATCTCGGATGTTGAGAAGCGATACCGAATTTCTCACTCTATTTATCACCACACTTTAGCTCCCTCTTATGATGGATTGGGAAGATGGGGTGAAAATTATCGAGTTTGTACTAATGCCTCTGGTTTCAAGGATAGATGTGACCGCGTGATGTTGCTTAATAAGACATTCGATATTGCTTTTATTGGCGATAGTTTTACGGAAGGAATAGGCTTGTCTTATGAAGATACCTTTGTAGGAAAAATTGCAGCCGCTTTTCCTGATTTAAGAATTGCGAATTTGGGTGTTGGTAGTTATAGCCCCTCTGTTTACTTAGCAAAAGTTAGGGAACTTTTAAGAGAGGGCTATTCTTTTAAAGAGCTTGTAGTTTATATCGATATTAGCGATATACAAGATGAGGCTATTTATTATCGGTTTGTTGATCAAAGCTTAACTGATTTACCTTCTTTACCAAATGATAATGAATCTCTTATTGGAAGAATAAAGCGAAAATGCCAGCAACTATTTCCTTTATCTTATCAAGGGCTATTCGAAATTAGGAGACGTTTGAGTTCCGATGAAAAGTCACCCTCCTTAGAGGATAAAAATACTTTTTTACAACAAGATTTTGAGAGGAGTGCATGGACTTATAACCAAAAATCTTTAGGATATGGTGAGATGGGTGTTAGTAAGGCGATAGAGAAAAATATTCAAATAATGTCAAAATTATATGACTTACTTCAAAAGCATGGTATTAAATTATCAGTTGGAGTGTATCCATGGCCGGCACAACTACTCTATGATCAACAGCAATCACTACATGTCGATATCTGGAAAAATTTTTGTAAAGATAAGTGCAATCATTTTTATGATTCTTATCCCTCCTTTTTTGCTTTTGTAAAAAAGGAGGGTGCAAATAGAGCTATCGAGAAGTTATTTATTAATGGAGATATCCACCATAACCCTCTAGGCGCAGCGTTAATTGCCAATGATTACATAAGAGCTCAGCGACGACGTTAACAACCAATAATTCCTAAGAGCTATGTTTGGAGTATTATTCTATGAGGCATTGTTTTTATGGGTATTTTCTCAATGGGCAAAACGGCTTTAGTTTGCGGGGTAAACGGTCAAGATGGTGCCTATTTGGCCCAGCTTTTACTCTCCAAAGATTATAGCGTTATCGGTACTTCGCGGGATGCTGAAGCAAGCTCTTTTTCTAATTTAGACAAGTTAGGTATTACGTCCCAAGTTTCTCTAACTTCAATGTCTTTAAATGACTTTCGTAGCGTCTTGCAAGTCATTACCAAATACGAGCCAGTTGAAATTTATAACTTAGCAGGCCAGTCCTCGGTTGGACTATCTTTTACTCAACCTGTGGAGACAATGGAGAGCATCTCCGCTGGAGTATTAAATTTGTTAGAGGTTGTGCGCTTCGTTAATAAAAAAATACGAGTCTACAACGCTGGATCTGGAGAGGCTTTTGGAGATACTGGAAGCGAGCCTGCAAATGAAGAAACCGCCTTTAGACCTCGTAGCCCTTATGCAGTCGCAAAAGCAGCTAGTTTCTGGCAGGTAGCTAACTACAGAGAGGCCTATGATCTTTTCTCTTGCACGGGATTGCTTTTTAATCATGAATCTTCGCTTCGACCACAACGTTTTGTGACTCAGAAAATTGTTGACGGTGCAAAACAAATTGCTGCTGGTAATTCAAATGGTATGGTTCTGGGTAATTTGGATATCACTCGTGATTGGGGGTGGGCTCCCGAGTATGTAGAGGCGATGTGGTTAATGCTTCAGGCTGATAGACCTGAAGATTATGTAATTGCTACCGGTAAGTCACATTCTCTCGGACAATTTGTTGAGAAGGCATTTACCCCATATGGTCTTGACTGGAAAAAATATGTCCAAGTGGATAAATCTTTATTTAGGCCGCTTGATATTCCGATCAGCAGAGCCAATCCAGAAAAGGCTCACAAGCAACTGGGATGGAAGTCAAACACCAACCTAGATCAGCTCATTGTCAAAATGCAGACTAATCAACATCGGTAGCCGATACCTTTTAGAGTTTTAAAGGCCAATTCCGAAATAAACGGTATTAACGCTCTTATCCCTGATTCTTTAGCTTGATCTTCATTTCTGGCATTTCAAGTGAATACCCTATTTTGTGGCAATTTAGATGGTTTCTAGGCAATTTACCCCCCCAGTCGTTATAATCACTATATATAAATAGAATCAAGTCCTCTGGGGTTATTTTGTTATTAATAAGTGATCAAAATTGGGTAGAATTTTCTGTAAATGACTGATTCTATTGAAGAAAAATCCAATTTGAGGATTGCATCCGATGCTCCTTTGGTGGCGATACTGCTGTGCACCTATAACGGGGCAGGATTTCTAGCCGAGCAATTAGACTCTTTGGGGGCTCAAACCAATCAAAATTGGGTCGTTTTGGCCAGTGATAACGGCTCAACAGACGTACTTTGCAAATTTTGAAGGTCTACCAGGCTTTTTTTAAGGATATTTATGCACCTTAGCTCAATGGAGCATATGAAATGCTTAGTGAAAAAATATTATTTTGGCCATTCCCATGATTTAAAGGTGTTAGATATTGGCTCTACCGATGTTAATGGGTCTTACAAAAACTTATTTCATAAGGGGGCTCGATATTTAGGGTTAGATTTGGCCAAAGGAAATAATGTAGACATAGTCCTTAAAAATCCATATGAGTTTCCTATTTCGTCCAATTCTATGGATCTTGTTATTTCTGGACAAGCGTTTGAGCACATTGAGTTTTTTTGGAGAACATGGCTCGAGATGGTGCGGGTGACTAAAGAGGGGGGCTATATTTTTTTAATTGCCCCATCAAGAGGGCCGGAACATCGTTATCCGGTAGATTGTTGGCGGTTTTATCCCGATGGCTACAGAGCGCTTGCAAAGCTGGGATTTTGTGAGTTGGTAGAAATAAAAGTTGATTGGGAGCCACATCAAGATGCTGAAAGTGCTCCTTGGGGAGATTGTGTGGGTGTATTTAAAAAGCTTCCTAGATCAATGTTAGAAAAAATATTCGAATTCACTGGTAACTTTATCTGTAAAAAAATTGGTTATTTTGGTCTTTAATGCTTATTATTAGTAATTCACCGCTGATCAGTATCTTGCTTTGTACCTATAACGGGGCTAAATTTTTAGTTGAGCAACTAAAATCTCTTGAGGCTCAGACCCATAAAAATTGGGTCTTAATTGCTAGCGATGATGGATCTAGTGACCAAACTCTAGAAATATTGCGGCAATATGAGGCTAAATGGCCTTCCGGAAAACTGATAATTCGTAATGGTCCCCAAAAGGACTTTTGCCATAATTTTTTATCTCTTGCATGCGATCCAGGAGTTAAGGCTGATTACTATGCATTTTGTGATCAAGATGATGTATGGTTGCCAACCAAATTGGAAGTTGCACTACAAAATGCGACTAATAGACAAGTCGCTAATGAGCCCTACCTTTATTGCGGGCGCACTCAATATGTTAATGAGAATCTAAAGCCGTGCGGTATGTCACCTTTGTTTGTATTTCCACCAAGTTTTCGAAATGCATTAGTGCAAAGTATTGCTGGTGGTAATACTATGGTTTTTAATCAAGCAGCAAAAAATCTAATTGAAAAAGTAGGGGTGGTTAATGTTCCATCGCATGACTGGTGGTTATACCTACTTATATCTGGCGTTGAGGGTGTGGTTATCTACGATAAAATACCGCAAGTGCTCTATCGACAACATGAGTTTGCCTTAATTGGTGGAAATAATTCATTTCCAGCTAAGATGGAAAGAGTTTGGATGTTATTGCAGGGAAGATTTCGGCGGTGGAATAGCCAAAACATTGAAGCGCTCAGCAAAATAAGTTACATATTAGTAAAAAATCATCAAGAAATATTGAGAATGTTTGAATTAATGCGAGGTGCATCCCTAAAGGATCGATTTCGATTGATGGAAGTATGTGGTCTATATCGTCAGACAAGACGCGGAACCTTGAGTTTGTTTTTAGCTGCTTTAATTAATAAAATTTAATGCAAAACTACCCTTCATCTCCTTATGAAATAATTGCAAGTTTTTGGCGAAATCGTCAATTAATAATGAGTTTGGTTGAGCGAGAAGTTTTAGGAAGATACAGAGGTTCATTCTTTGGCGTGCTCTGGTCTTTTTTTAATCCAATACTTTTACTTTTTATATACACGTTTGTTTTTAGCGTAATTTTTAAGGCTCGATGGGTGGATGCTGGCGATTCTCAGATTACTTTTGCCCTGGCTTTATTTGCGGGCATGATTCCATTTAACTTATTCGCAGAATGTTTTGTGCGCGCCCCCGGATTAATTCTTTCAAATGTGAATTATGTAAAAAAAGTGGTATTTCCTTTGGAGATTCTCCCATGGGTAATCATGGGGTCCGCTTTATTTCATGCATTTATTACTTTTAGTGTATGGCTTGTTGCATATACGATCTTTTTTGGTATGCCGGGTCCAACGGTTCTTCTGTTCCCAATCGTACTTATCCCTTTAATTTTGACAACTATGGGAATTTGTTGGGGGGTTTCTTCCCTCGGAGTGTTTTTGAGGGATGTGGGGCAATTTATCAATTTAGCAGTTACTGCTTTGATGTTTTTATCTCCAGTATTTTATCCAATTACATCTTTGCCGTATGGATTGAGATTTTACGCTTATCTTAATCCACTCAGTCTGCCGATTGAACAATCTCGCCAAATTCTTTTCTGGGGGCATTTGCCAAATTTGACCTACTTTGGAGCGTACTTCATTTTTTCTATTTTTGTAGCATGTTTTGGATTTTCATGGTTTCAAAAAGCTAGAAAAGGTTTTTCAGATGTCCTCTAATATTGCAATTAAAGTTCAGTCTGTGGGTAAGTGTTATCAAATTTATGACCGCCCTGAAGATAGACTAAAGCAATCAATCTATCCGAAATTTCAAAAATTAAGCGGGATGCAACCCAAACAGTACTATCGTGAATTTTGGGCGCTTAACAATATTTCGTTTGAGATCAGAAAAGGCGAGACGGTTGGCATTATTGGTCGGAATGGGAGTGGCAAGTCAACTCTGCTTCAAATGATCTGCGGAACTTTAAATCAAACTGCTGGAAAAATTGAAGTGGTCGGTAGGGTTGCTGCATTGTTGGAATTAGGCTCTGGCTTTAACACCGACTTTACTGGAAAAGAAAATGTATATCTAAATGGCTCCGTATTGGGATTAACAAAAAAAGAAATAGATGAAAAGTATCAGCAAATAGTTGATTTTGCTGATATTGGCGATTTTATCAATCAAGCCACTAAAACTTATTCCAGTGGAATGTTGGTTCGGCTAGCGTTTGCAGTCATTGCTCATGTTAATGCAGACATATTGATAATTGACGAGGCGCTAGCAGTAGGTGATGCATTTTTTACTCAGAAGTGCATGCGGTTTTTGCGAAATTTTATGATTAATGGCACCGTATTGTTTGTAAGTCATGACACTGCTTCAGTGAAAAACTTATGTACTAGAGCAATTTGGTTGGAAAGAGGCTCCATCATGCAAGAGGGGTCTCCAAAGGAAGTATGCGAGTCGTATCTTCAGGCTTTTTATGAAGCTCAACAGGGTAAAAGTACTCGATTAGAGATAAAGCGTGAAACGACTGATATTCTGCCTGACTTATATAAAGATCAGCGTCAGGATTTTATAAATAGTTCTAACATTCGCAATGACATCCAAGTGTTTGAGTTTAAGCCAAATGCGCCATCTTTTGGGCTTGGTGTAGCTAATATTGTTTCTACGTTACTCCTTGATAAAAATGGAACTCCTTTAAATTGGATTGTGGGTGGGGAGGATGTAATTTTAAGGATTCAAGCCCACGTTCACTCAGATCTTGATGCGCCGATAATTGGATTTCATCTAAAAGATCGACTCGGTCAAGTATTGTTTGGTGACAACACGTTTTTGACGTATTTAAATGCTCCACTGTTCGCAAAAAAGAATAGTCAAATTTTTGCTGAATTTCAATTTCAGATGCCAAGGTTGGCGTTGGGTGAGTACTCGATAACAGTCGCAATTGCCAGTGGTACACAGAGCGAGCATGTGCAGCATCACTGGATTCATGATGCAATCATATTTAAGTCTGAATCAACAAGTATTGTTAACGGAATTATTGGCATTCCAATGCGTGAAATTACTTTGGAAAAGTATGTTGATGAATAATTTAATGAGGGCTGCATCGTTTAAGCCAATTTGGATTCAACCGCAGAGTGCTTGGGTTGGCCACATCCCGTTTGCCAATTGGCTTATTCGTGAAACTTCTCCAAAATTGTTTGTTGAACTCGGCACTCATTCTGGAAATTCATATTTTGCATTCTGTCAATCGGTCTTAAGCAACCACACGGATACCAAGTGTTTTGCTGTTGATACATGGCAGGGAGACACTCATTCTGGCAATTATGACGATGAAGTTTTTACCAAAGTATCTACTCACGAGTCTGAATTCTATTCAAAATTTTCTCGTTTAATGCGCATGCACTTCGATGAAGCAATTTCTTTTTTTAAAGATGGCTCGATAGATATTTTGCACATTGATGGGCTTCATACCTATGAGGCGGTCAAGCATGACTTTACTAGCTGGTTGCCAAAGCTGTCTCCGGGTGCAATTGTTTTATTTCACGATACTAATGTGCGATATAAAGATTTTGGTGTCTATAGATTTTGGAAAGAATTGCAAGAGATTTATCCAAATAATATAGAGTTTCTGCATTCGTCTGGGCTCGGGGTTTTGCAGTTAAATGATGCCCCAGAGGAGCGGCGGTTGGAATGGCTGAAACCAGATTTTTTTCAGAAAGACGAATTAATTTCCTACTTTTCCGCTCTGGGGGAAAGTCAAGAAAATAATCTTCAAATAGATAAGCTTAAGTTATTTCTTCAATCTCCACACTTGGGAATGAAAGAAAAAGATGACCATATCTTTCATCTTCAACAGGTAAACGGTGAGGGTAAGTTAACGATCTCCCATTTGGAGAGTGTTATTACTGAGGCAAACGAGATCATCAAGATGCGAGATACTCAGATCTCCCATTTGGAGAGTGATCGCTATGATTTAATCCATAGGGTAAATTTAATCCTTAATTCACGTTCTTGGAGATTAACAAAGCCAGTTCGCATGGCCAAACAAGTAATAAGGAATCTGTTTAATCAGAGTGATAGGTAAATTAAGGATAATTTTATGAATTATTGGTATGCAGAAAATTTTGAAAAGGAATCAAAAAATGAAAATATTTCTGATTTGCTGATGAATGGTTATACAGTAGTAAAAAATAGCCTAGATACAGCCTGCATTGATAAATTTTTATCAGACTATGAAAAAGTAAAATTTGAAACTTTATCTAAATATGCAAATCAATTAGATAGAGAGGATTGTTTAAATGGGATGTATAGAAGATTAACAAATCTTCATCTAAAAATTGAATCGGCATTAGAATTGTTTAGTAAAAATTCAGCCTTAGAAGTTACGGATTACTTCTTTGGGGAATCAACCACCTTATACACAAGCTTGTTTTTTGAAAGAGGAAGTGCGCAAGAGTGTCATAGGGATACGCCATATTTTTGGACTTATCCTGGTTATGGCTACTTTGGTGTTTGGCTCGCACTTGAGGATATCAACCCAAATTCTGGTCCTCTGATGGTTATACCAAAGAGCCATAAGATTATCGATACCGATTTATTTAGAAAAAGTATTGGAGATTTAGAGAGAGCTGATAAAGGATTGTTAAATCCACAAAGCGAGTTTTTATGGTTGAGATATCAATCAGAAATACAAAAAAAATGTAATGAGGGTATGTTGAGAGCTGAAAATATAACTATAAATAAAGGGGACACGATTATTTGGCATCCCCAACTGATGCATGGTGGCAGCAAGATATTGGACGATAGTTTATCTAGAAAAAGTTTTGTAATGCATGTTACACCAAGGGGAATGAATGTCTTTGGGCAGGAGAAATATTTTGATCCAAGTGTTGAATTGCAAGATTTTTCACGAGATTTATCTATAAAGTATATAAAGAACAATGATAGACTAATAAGGCAAACTGGACTTTGGTCAATAGCTCACAAAATATTTTTAAATATCTAAGGCTGCAAATTCTCTATGAATCATGAGTCATCATTATTTAAATCGTTATCTGGTTTGTATGAGGTAGAAAGCGAAGGTTTACTTAGGGATGAGGCAAAGTTAATTGCTTTTTACTTACCCCAATTTCATCGGATTAAAGAAAACTCAGAATGGTGGGGAGATGGGTTTACAGAATGGACTAATGTTGTTCGAGGTAAGCCAAATTTTGAAGGGCATTACCAGCCGCATCTTCCGCAGTATTTTGGGTTTTATGATTTATCGAATATTGAGGTAATAAGAGAACAGGCTGAAATAGCAAAATTATTTGGGGTATATGGATTTTGCTTTTATCACTATTGGTTTAGTGGTCGTAGAATATTAGAAAGACCGGTTGACGACTTTCTTAAGTCTGATATTGAGATAAATTTCTGCTTATGTTGGGCTAATGAAAATTGGACTCGGACTTGGGATGGGGATGACAAAAGTGTGCTGTTGGAGCAGAAATATGAATTGGGGGATGATGAGTCTTTTATTGCATCTCTAATTCCATATTTGAAAGATCCCAGATATATAAAAGTAAATGGAAATCCGCTACTCCTTGTATACAGAGCAAAAGCACTTCCTGAGCCAAAAAAATCGCTTAGTAAATGGCGTACCCTAGTGAAGGAGTACGGAATTGAGGGATTGCATATATGTGCGGTTGATTTCTACGATATATCTGATCCGGCCGAAGTGGGGGCGGATGCATTAGTTGAGTTCCCGCCACATAAATTTAATGGACCGCAAAATCATCCAGATCTTATGCCTGTAATAAATAATCCTAACTTCTCTGGTGGAATTGTAGATTACCCAAAAATAGTTGCCCAAAGTTTGGCGAGAGCTTTTCCCAAATTTAAGCTATATAGGGGAATTATTCCCAGCTGGGATAACACAGCCAGACGACAAAATACGCCTACCATTATTGTTAATGCGACACCAGATTTATATGGTGAGTGGCTCTCATATTTAAGGGCTTATACAAGGGAGCACCAGAAGCTGGACAATAACTTCATTTTCATTAATGCATGGAATGAATGGGGAGAAGGGTGTCACCTTGAGCCTGATCTTAGATGGGGTTCAAAATATTTAGAGGCCACTTATCGCAGCGCATTCTATTCCTCAGAAATTAGGCCTCAAAGTAAATTTAAAGAGTCCATCCAAAATATAGTGGCAATCATGAAAGTAAATGACGATGCTGCATTCCTGGATCAAAAGATGGATGCGAGCTTGACATTGAATAACCTGATGCAATATAAGCCACCAAGCGCTTTTCTGCAGAGGGTCTCATATAAGCTATCAAAATTTCCTCGGTTACATAAAGTAGCGAAATGGGTCTATAGGAAATTCATCTAAATTGAATGTGAAAAGTCTTAAAAATATCGCAATTGTTGCTCACTTTAATGAAAATGGAGGGGTAGATGATAGTTTTACCTCCGTATTAGAAAGTCTTTGCTTAATTTTTGATCGAATTATTCTTGTTTCAACCAGTCCTATTAGTAGCTTTGAGATTAAGTCATATAGAAATGTAAAGTTAATAGTTCGCCCTAATATTGGGTATGATTTTTACAGCTATAAAGTTGGCCTGATTGCTCTATCTGATATTGCTGAAAACGTAGGAACGGTTACGCTTATAAATTCAAGCTTTTTTATTTTAGATGCACTAAAGTTTCAAAATGCCCTATTGAGTCTGATTGAAGGTGCAAAAAAATTTAAAGTAATAGGACTGACTAAGTCCAAACAATTTAGTTTGCATTTGCAATCATATTTAATTACTTTTGATGGGGCCATAATTAAAGCTAACTGGTTCAAAGAGTTTTTTATGGGAGTAAATCCGCTTAATAGTAAGGATGATATTATTTTTAATTATGAGATAGGGTTGTCTCGGAAAATATTTAAATATGTCACGACAGCAACTTCTCTTTATAAGCCCGATTTTTTGCAAAAATTATATGGTCAGGCACTATGGATGAAAAGAGTAATTGAGATTAAGAATCTAATGGGTATTGGTGTGATTCGAGCCCTCAAAAATTGGAGTGGAATAAATTGGACTCAATTTTCGGCTGTCGATATCGCAAAGCAATTCGGAATAATAAAGAAAGAAGTACTCATATTTAATCCCAACTCGATTCCTTTGCAGTCCATCGATCAATCTAGGATAAATTTTTTCAAATACAAAAATATTAAAAGTTATCAAAAGGAAAAAAAGAAAGAACTTTTTTTAAAATATCGAAAATGTACTTATCCAAATAATAAAAAGTCAAACGTCAAGATCGCTGTTCTAGTACATCTTTATTATGTTGACTTGCTTGAAGAAATTATTGAGAACATAAGAGCTATAAGCGATCCTTTTGACCTGTACTTCACAACTCCGTTTGAGGGTGACATACCAAAAATTTATGAGTTGTCGTCAAAAATTTCAGAATCCGTTACTGTTTGTGTTTTCCCAAATCGCGGAAGAGATATTGGACCCTTTGTATCGTTGTATGCTGATGGTGCCTTTGATCAATATGTTTGCGTCTTAAAACTTCATACTAAAAAAAGTAAATATAGTGCAAAAGGGGGCGAGTGGAGATCTCTTTTGTACTCGAAAGTGATTGGAGGTGCGATCACTGCTAGAAAGATCTGCTCAATATTTGAAAACCAAATAGTAGGCATGGTAGGCCCGCATGATTTTTATCTAACCAATGAAAAATTTTGGGGTGCAAATTTTTCATTGATAAAAAATATATTGATTGAAACAAAATTGCTGGAGGATGGCGGCGATCCAGAGTTAGGATTTTTTGCCGGTTCAATGTTTTGGTTTTCTCCAAAGGCATTGTTACCACTAAAGAATTTGAAAAATAGCTCTTTAGAATTTGAAGTTGAGAATGGAAAGCAAGATGGAACACTAGCGCACGCCTTTGAGAGGGTCTTTGCAGCAATTTCAAGAAAATCGGGTTATATCGTCACATCTATAGAGTGCAATAAATTGCAAGATATTGAGCAGACTAATACGCTCTCTAATCGTGTGCCAGTTTTGTAAATCAATTAAATGGATTGGAACTATTTTGGCTGATAGCAGATCTGAAAAAATTTTAAAGCTTATAGATAATAAAAGCTTGCTTGGCTTGGAGATTGGACCAAGCTATAACCCCATTGCCCCAAAGCGAGAGGGGTGGAATATTGAAATTGTTGATCATCTTAGCTCAGAGGAGTTAAGGGAAAAATATCAAGCCTGGGGTGTCAATATAGAGTTGATAGAGCCTGTTGATTATATAGTAGGCGCAGAAGGGTTGTACGCAGCTATAGGTAATAATGATTGCTATGACTACATTATCGCATCTCATGTAATTGAACATATGCCAGATCTCATTCAATTTTTAATTGACTGTCAAAATCTTCTTAAAATTAACGGCATTTTGTCGCTTGTAGTGCCAGATAAAAGGTTTTGTTTTGATGCAATGAAGCCGCTTACTACTACCGGCCAAGTCCTTCAGGCGCACATTGAAAGGAGAAAAAGACATTCTCCTGGAGTTATTTACGATGCGTATTCACTGCATGCAAATAAGAGCGGAAGTATTGTGTGGCCTGGTAATTTGGATCAATCCGATTTGACTTTTGCTCATAGCGTAATGGAGGCAAAAGCTTTAATGGATGACTATGTTTTACATGACAAATATGTGGATGTTCATGCATGGCAATTCGAATATGCATCCTTCAAAAAACTTATCTTAGACATTATTGAAATGAAATTTATTGATATGAAAATTGATTTTGAGTCCGGCAGTGATGGGCATGAATTCTATTTTTCACTTAGAAAAAATAGTTAAAAAATTAAAGGAATAAAGAATGGAAGATAAATTTATTGATAAGGTCTATACCTTACAGGATACCTTAGATACATTTAATTTTAGGGGGTACGATATTCCAGTCCACTTAATGAAACTGACGGGTGGCGGTATAGATACCTTTGAAAGAATAGCAATCGAGCATATAAAGATACTTTCTGAATTGGTTGGGCTGTCTAGTGAGCAGGTAATTTTAGAGATTGGATGTGGAATTGGTCGAGATGCAATCCCCCTTACCGAATTAATATCTAAAAGAGGTTCATACATAGGTATTGATATTTATAAAAAATCAATTGATTGGTGCAATCAAAATATTGCTGCGAATAATAGTCAATTTAAATTTAATTTTTGGGATATTAGGGATGATTGGTTTAATCCAGGCGGTTTGAAGTCTTTAAAAGATTTCAAAATAGAGGCCCAAAGTGACTCAATCGACAGAATTTTTTTGCAGTCAGTTTTCACGCACTTGATAGAGTCTGATGTTCAGTATTATTTCAATGAATTCTCTAGAGTTTTAAAGAGTGATGGAAAAATTTATTCTACATTTTTTATTATTGATGAAGATGTAATTTCAAAACAGTCATCAAGTTCTTACATTACTTTTAATCATGAGGTTGGAGCGGGGGAGGGGGAGGGGGTTTGGGTGCATGACTCAATTCGGCCGGCTATTGCAGTTGGTTACACACTTGAGGCGGTCCAGAGGATGGCTTCAAAGTCGGGATTGAAAGTTGACCGCGTAGCTTATGGTTGCTGGGCTGGTCGATCAGGAGAAATTATTGGAGGGCAAGATTCTGTTGTGTTCTCCAGACTTAATAAATTATGATTTTAACGCAACGCCTAAAAGGAGTCCTATCAAAAGCTATTGAGGGCTTCCCAAGAAACTCATATTTTTTATTGAGCTTTTTTTCTGTGCTTATGCTTTTATTTCTAATAACAGGCATGAAGCAGCAAATAAATTTAGATAGCGGCTCCATTGTTATTGATATGACCTTAAGTTCTGGGAGTCAAGCGAATTTATGGGTAAATAATCAATCAAAACAGCCCATTACTGCTAAAACTTTATCAAATGAACGTTATCAGTATAAATTTTCGGGAATTACAGATGATATTAAGTATTTACGGGTCGATCCCATGCCGGGAATTAGGGGTGGCATAGTAAAAATTTACGGAGTTGAAATTAAGGGAGCAAATGGAGATGCTTATAAATTAACGCACAATGAAATTAGCTCTTGGAAGGTCTATGGAGGGCCGGGCGGGGAGATGAAATCAGGCTATATTGAATATGTAACAGGGCCAAATACATCATTAGTATCAGAAACCCCTTATTCTGTGATAACTTTTTATCCTAAATTTTTCCATAAATTTAGTGACGCTATAAATAAATCAGACAGCTTTTATATTGTTATAGAGTTAGTAGTAGTTCTTTTAATTGGGCTTTCATTATCGCGATACAGTTATGCCCATCCTATTATTTTAATTTTCACAATTATATATTTAGCTGCTTACTCTAAATTTATCACACATGTAAACTTTGGGTCAATTTTTGTAGACAAGGCAGTTGGTATGGCCGCCTTCAATGGGCAAACATTAATGCCGGGAAAAATATTTTCGCTGCTTGCATTTCTAAGCGCTGTAACTTTATCAATTTTATTAACTTTTATTAACAAGAGATATAAAACAGTATCCGTTAGCTCCAAAAATATTAATAATACAAATGTAAATTGGATAGGATATTTTGCAATCTTTATACTTTCATTTATTTCCTTATTTCCCAATATCGAAAACTTAGCGCCACGACACGCAATTGTTTGGAGTGGAATGTATGTCCCCCATTGGGATTCCGATAATGCGGTGACCTGGGCATATATGATAAATAACGGACTTATCCCGTTTAAAGATTTTTGGTACCCTTACGCATTTAGTTATCTTTTTGATTTTGCACAACCATGGGGCGCACTTATCCAGTTTGGAATAACATTATTGCTTCTCACGGCAACATACTACTTAGTTACAACTGTTGCTTATGGTAAGTATTGGGTGGGACTATTTTTCACTGCTTTTATTGTCGTAGGTGGCTTGCCAGCCCAAAATATACTTTTTTTCCCTCAGCCTGAACGACATTTATTTCCATTTGTAATAGCCTTGTCGTATTTAATGGCATCCTGTAGTCCAAGATTAAATAAAAATATTTATTTATTTTGGACTTTAATTTGCTTAGCTTTAATGTTTGAGCCATCGCAAATTGCTTATGCGTTGCCTAGCATTATTCTAATT